>POVV01000347.1_pt1 | contig 32930 bp, 22 predicted proteins | sample 1560271 | NCBI WGS metagenome assembly POVV01 (sample SAMN08337232, study PRJNA429181) | Bioreactor metagenome, whole genome shotgun sequencing project. | biome: cows' rumen and soil; feature: anaerobic; isolation source: anaerobic chemostat enrichment culture, galacturonate as sole carbon... | reverse complement strand
TGTAAGCCCGCTCAAGGCAAAGATGACTTTATTGACTGTGTGAATCTGGATGGATGGACAATGGATTTCCTCTCGGCTCGTAGAGCTGGTTTTGCCGACGGTTTCAACAGCCGTATGGGGGTAGGTCCTATCGAAACCTTAATGGCCTATGGGAAATTGACAGGACTAACGCAGATGCTATATACTTCCGCTATGCATTATGACAGGGGATTTGAGCTCAACGGATTTGCCTGGGTAACTAATTGCTGGGAACTGTCTCTTCCAATAGATATATCAGGCCTTAAAGACTGGCTGAATGAGATAAAACGAAACTGGCCAGATGTTAAGTTCATCACTCAGGGCGAATTCGGCTTATTGTGGAGGGATTATTACAAGGATAATTCTTTCAATTACCGTTTCGAGCAGAAGGGCTCAGGTATCGGAGGTTCTGATTCTAATCTGAAAATCAGATGGTTTATGAACAAGGATTTCCGTCTGGCACTAGTTAAAGATTGGCAGAAAAACAGAACGGAAAATGTGATTGATTTTACCAACTATAATCTCAAGGCAGAAGAACCTAAGGACATGACCCGAAAATGGAGTCTGATGGGAGAAATTAATCAAAAACAGAGCCGTCCGCAAGATAAACCGAAGGCAATTGATAAAATATCTCCGGAAGGACTTGCTTTAATTAAGAAATATTACCCATATTTGCTTGTTGACTGATGTCCACAGTTACTAAAAATGCCCTGATTAAGTAAATAATAATAATCGGCTATTTATTCTTTTTATAGTAGGTCGGTTCTAAAATGAAAATTCTAATAAACAAATGATATTTATGAGTCTAAGAAAACTGACTGTTCTAGTATTACTCTTCTCCGCTGTGAGCATGAGTTGTACTACCAATGCTCCTAAAACCCAAAAGGAAGGGATATCGGATGCTCCCCGGATAATCAATATTGTAAATTTTATCCGTCAGACCGACTACCGTGTTGAAAATGCAGATAGTCTTCTGTTCGAAACTGTTCGGGAGCAAATTAAGTTACTGGATAAGTATTCCTTTCCGGCCACATTCCTGCTTCAATACGATGCTTTGATCAATCCTAAATATCAGGATTTACTCAAGAATGAACTGAAACCAAATTCTGAAATTGGTGCGTGGTGGGAAATTACCCAGCCTCATGTAGAAGCTGCGGGCATAAAGTGGAGAGGAGAACATTCATGGGTTTCTCATGCCAATATTGCTTTCACTACAGGATATACGCCCCAGGAAAGAGAAAAGCTGGTAGATGTATATATGGAGAAATTTAAGAAAATATTCGGGAAATATCCGCAATCGGTAGGTTCGTGGTATATCGATTCGCATACATTGGCTTACATGTACGACAAATATAAAATAATAGCTTCGTGTAACTGTAAGGATCAGGTGGGTACCGACGGCTACACACTTTGGGGTGGATACTGGAATCAGGCATATTATCCTAGCAAACTAAATGCTTATATGCCTGCCCAAACGTCGGAGGGACAGATACCTGTGCCTATTTTCCGCATGCTGGGAAGCGACCCTATTTATCAATACGATACCGGACTGGGGCACGACAGGCAGGGTGTCATATCTTTGGAACCTGTTTACCGCGAGTCGGGTATGGATAAGAAATGGGTGGAGTATTTTCTGGAATCGATTGTCAACCAGCCTTGTTTGGCTTTCAATTATGCACAGGCAGGACAGGAAAATTCTTTCACATGGAATGGCATGCAGAAAGGATTAGAAATGCAGTTCCCCATTTTTGATTCACTAAAGAAATTGCATAAAATCAAAATACAGACATTGGGCGAATCGGGTAAATGGTTTAAAGAGAAGTTTTCAACCACTCCGGCTACAGCAGTGACTACCATGACCGATATCCGTAATGAGGGTAGAAAAACAGTTTGGTTCAACAGCCGCTACTATCGTGCCAATCTTTTATGGGAAGGAAAATCTTTCCGTTTCCGCGACATTCATCTTTTCGATGAGAAATTCGAATCTCCTTATCTGAATAAACCAGGAGAAGGAAACCAGTTCTTATATTATACGCTTCCGTTTGTCGACGGCTTCATGTGGAGTGTAAACGACGACCGGGCAGGACTGTACATAAAGAGTATAGATAAAGACGGAAATAAGAAGGAAGTATTGTTGAACGAGCCTGTAGTAACAGAAATAGCCAAAGATGTGCTGCAAGTGGAATGTAAGGATGACAACAAGAATGTTTTCAGAATCATATTCCATGAAGATCTGTTTGAGGTACGCTGTGAAGCTGCTGAAAAAGAATTTCGCTGGGTACTCGAACTTAAAACTGCCGAAGGAAAAGAATTGCCATTCCGCTCCATAGGCAACAATCGTATCGATGCTGAATTTATGAACTACAAATACAGTATTACATGCAAAGCAGGGATAGTAGAAAGGGGGATTGCTGCCAACTATGTCTTTCGTCTGATACCTGTAAATAATCAACTAGTTGTTGATTGTACAAATAAACGATGAAATGAATTACAGTGCATTCGCTTTTTTTGAATGCACTGTGTTTTTTAATTCTTTCCGAAAGATTTTGTAAAACAAATAAATATGAATAAAAATATTCTTTTGTCAAAGATTATATTCCTCTTTATAATTTTTGCTTTTACCAACTTCTTAAAAGCCTCAGAGTCTTTTGTCGGCTCTAATAATGAACCTATTCCGCTCAAAGGAAATAGGTTTGTAACGCTTTGTATTATGATACGTACCACCCCTTGGGAAGTTTCGCGGGATGTAAAACTGCATCCACGTGACGAGGGAGACTGGCATACTCTGGACGGAGTTCGCTCATTAAGAGAAGCCTTTGCCAAGAATAATCCGGATGGGCGATTGACCTGGGGTTTTACGATGAATGCATTGGAAGACCAGCGTGAAAATTACAAGCAGATCCGTCAGTATATTGTAGAATGTCAGAAAAAGTATGGCGACGAGATATCTTACTTTCCGGGTTATTTTCCGGCGATGTATCTGCCTCATGAGAGGGTAAACCGAGAAATGTCTGAAGCAATCCAACTGATATCCGATATGGTTGGGGATGGATATCGCCCCCAGTCAATTATCGGTGGATTTCTATCAGCCGATAACTTAAAATATCTTGCCGAAAAAGAAAAGATCCATACGGCACATGCCGTCATCTGGAGTCAGCATAATATAGACGGAGGAGGGGCTGACGGTTCTCCGTCATACCCATTCTATCCGTCAACAGAGCATTTCTGTAAGCCGGCACAAAGCATAAATGATTTTATAGACTGCGTGAATCTTGATGGCTGGACAATGGATTTTCTATGTGCTCGTCGTAGTGGGCAAAGCGGACATGGTATTGAAGGGTATAATAGCCGACGTGGAGTAGGCCCGATAGAGACATATAAAGGCTGGGGCCTCGACTTGGGACACCTGGAAGTTATGCATACACAATCCATTCATTTTGATAAAGGTTTTGAACTAAACGGATTTGGATGGGTAACTAATATCTGGGAAGCCCAAATGGTTCATGAGTTTGGAAAGGAATTTATATGCAAAGCAATGGAAATGTGGGTAAGCGGGACAAAAGAGCGCTGGCCGGATACTCATTTTGTAACTTTTGGAGAGTTTGGCAATATCTGGCGTGAACATAATAAGACGAATGATGACTGGAACTATAGATTTGAGGAAAGAGGGTCGGGGCTTGGCGATTCGTATAATAATCTGGAGATAAAGTGGTTCATGAATAAAGAATTCCGATTGGCTTTGTTACGCGATTGGCATAGAATGACTCCATTCCATGTTATTGATTTTACTCGCTACGATATCGAAGCAAAAGAACCTTCTGATCCTACGCCTCTAAAACCTGTCAAAGACTGGAGTTTAATAAATGTGATGAATCAAAAAGGATTACGGCCTCAAGACAAACCTAAACTTTTGGAAGAACTAGACCAGAAAGATCAGGATTTGATAAGAAAACATTATCCCGAATTGTTTGATGATAAAAAGGATTTAGAGTAAATAGCTTTTTAACCTTATGAATAAAGCTTTAAGTGCTTGTTTCTTATTAAGACATACCAATATTTGTGTTAGTTCACAACTTTTTTTGGATTGATTAGCAAAGAGATTTAAATAGAAACTTTCTTAGTATACGAATTAACGTTCTCTAACTAAGCTGTTGTGATTATAGGAATTGGTCTGTATGTGCTAATGTTATTCTTCTGCAAAGTATCAAATAATATTCTTCCCTCCGATCGGGATGATGGGATGATGAAAAATTAGTTTATAATTGTTAATATTGGATTTCATTTTTTATATATCTTTGAATAATAAGAAAATAATAACGAACCTCACATCCTCTTTGTCTAAAGAGTAACAGGTAAATTTAAATTATATTATCAAAGCTGCTTATGTGAAAGCCCGCTACAATCCTCGGTTTGTGGTTGCCAAAGAGGATTTGTGAGGGGGAGGATTGGAGAGTATGGGGAGAGCTAAAAAATAAATAAAAAAGAAACATGATATTCAATATTTACTATATCAATTTGCCAAAAGTTTATGAAATAAAAATGATGTTAAGCAATATTATTGCTAAGGCAAGGGAAATAAGCCAAGAAGAACAAGGGGTGAAAGAAACTGATTTGAAAGCAAAAGCTGGTTTGAAGATTCTTGATATTTTTGATATAGGGGGAGAAGGAGGCCGAAAAACGAAAAATGAAGATTCAAAGAAAGTGCTTGAAAGTTTTGAGATAAAAACCACTAAGTCTGTCATACTAAATGAGGTTGTTGAAAAAAGCACTATTCTTAGTTCATTTAATACTATTAAAGAAGGTGAGCTTATAATGCTTGATGATGTCAAATTGTCATTAGAAAACGAAGCGGAACTAAGAACAATAAAACTCTTTGGAAGTGGAGCTTTTAAAGATATGGGGTTGCCAGGAGCTAATGGCGTTGATTTTACAAGTTTATTCAACTCTATTTTTAAAGATTACGCGTATAAGATAAAAGGTTCTGTTTTTGATAGTTCAGATAATATTTTAATTAAAATACCCATGACTTTTGAAAATGAATTTGAAAGTTCGTATAGTATTGATGATCTCTTTGTTGGGAAAGTCTCTATTGTTGGGTTGTATAAGGGAAAAATTAAAATAGATAATCTAAAAAATTCTTTCCAATTCTTACAAGAAGTGAGTAACTTAAAAAATTTTTCAAAAGAAAAATCAAATACAGAGGATGATGAAATTCAAGAGAGTCAATATCCTCGTCAGTCCTCTGATATGAACTTTTTTGTAAGTTCTGGTGATGGAAAAGACTATCATTATATCGATTTGTTAGCTATTATTCAAAATGTAAATATTACCAATAGTTAGGTATGAAAAAAGAACTTCTGTTTTTTGAGCGAGAGAATTTTTATATATATCAAGAACAAAAGCAAAATGAAGGATATGCTATAATAAGTATAAGTGACTTTCTAATTAATTTGAGTAATGATGATTTTTTTGAACAATTTGATTATAAAAGTCAAATTATAGACATTTCCGCATTAGCCGCTGGCTATAAAGATGTTCAGCCTTTAGGCGAACAGCTTATAAAAAAGTTTATGGATTTCGAAACTATATTTATAGCAGACAAGAAGTATGAAGAGACACTGAAATATGGACTAAGGTATAGTTTCCTTAATTTTAAGAATGTCGAGATAGTAGAAAATAACAAAGAGCCGGATTATACATTAAAACATAAAACTAAAGCATCTAAATCAAAGCATAAAAAGATAATTGATTTGCAAGAAAATGAGCTCTATGCTTTCTTAAAAGATTTTAGAAGCAGTTTGTATGGTCATGAGAAATTTAAAGACGACTTTGAAGAGCTTGTAAATAACTTTATTGTTTTCAATAAATTAGGAGAACACAAAGTCTTGTCTTTATTTTTAATGGGAGAGTCAGGTGTTGGAAAAACAGAGGTGGCAAGAACAATTTATAAATGCTTAGGTGGCAAACGAAAATTAGCAAAAGTTAATTTTGGAAATTATAGTAGTGAATTCTCATTGAGTTCGTTGATCGGCAGTGCAAGGGGGTATATTGGCAGTGATGATGGTGAAATATTCATAAGAGTGCGAGATACGGATATAGGCATAATTTTAATTGATGAATTTGAAAAATCAAATGCAACATTATTCAATTATTTTTTAGATGTATTAGAAAGTGGTAAAATAATAAGTTCGCTTGCTGATGAAATTGATATTAATGGGTTTATTATAGTTTTTACATCCAATATTAGTAAGGAAAATTTTCAAAAAACTATTTCACCAGAATTACGTTCGAGGTTCGATTATAAAGGATTATTTACTTTACTATATGATGAAGACAAAAGAAAATTTGTGGAATTTAGAGTAAAAAGTATTGTTCGTAAATTTAATTTAGAATTTGAAGATAAACTAGATGATAATTTATATATAGATTTTTTGGCCAAAATTAATGTTGGAAAGTTCAATAATATGAGGGATTTGAATAAAAAGATAAAGAAAATATTTGTTGATTATGTGTCAACGTTCACTAGATATACAGAGATTGAAACAATAGAAGAGCAGAAAGGCTTTATGAAAAAGGTTAAGTCATACCTGAAATAACTATATTTTCTTCTTCTTATTTTATGAAAGTATGAATGTTTTTCAACATGATGATGTGAATTTCAAAATTCTATGAGAAATAGGATAAGATAAATTATTGTTGAATTCGCTAGTCTATAGGCCTCCCTTTTAGTTATTTGAGAGAACTTTTATCCAAATAAAAGAAAATCTCAACAAATAGTATAAGCACAAGATAAATCTTTTGCAACCCGTATAAAACAAAAAAAGTCACTAAACCAGTGACCTTTTTATTCTATAAACTTTTTGTTTCGTCGGGATACCAGGATTCGAACCTGGGACCCCCTGCTCCCAAAGCAGGTGCGCTAACCGGACTGCGCTACATCCCGTCTTTTGCTTATTGCGGTGCAAAGGTATGACATTTTTTTATATTTCAAAATAAAAAATAAAAATTTACACATAATTTATTTTAAAACTAAAAAACGAAGCTGGGAAAGGATTCTACATATTGTTGAAAAAAAACGATTGTTAAATCTTCTTCGACAAATATTTAATTCTTTTTTTTACTTATTTTTGCATTTTTAATAATAAATTCTAATAATATGGCAAAAAAGGTACTATTCACATTAATCGTATTAATGGCTTCATTCTATGCTTCGGCACAGAATCTTCAGTTACATTTCGATCCACGTCATGCCCTACATGGAGACAAAATTTCTGGAAAAAACTATTTTACTGCAACATTCGAGATGTTCAAACCTGACAAATGGGGTTCTACTTTCATGTTTGTCGATTTGGATTTCAACCAAAGCAGAGGAAATATAGGAACAATGTACCTTGAAATTGCCCGCGACCTGAAGTTGGGAAAAAGCCCAATTATGGCCCACTTAGAGTTTAATGGTGGTGTAGGAAATGCTAACAACTTTGGTTTTTCTATCGCAAATGCCTACTTAGCCGGAGCATCTTATGCTACAAATATTAAAGGAGTAAACCTTGGAACTTATTTAGTATATAAATACAATGCTTTCGAGAGAGTTAGTAACGATGTTCAGTGGACAGTAACATGGGGAGCTAATCTCTTTGATAATAAATTTACTGTATGTGGATTTCTTGATGTTTGGACTCAGGATAAAAATACGACTCATGCAAAAGATCGAGGTGGTAAAAAAATAATTCTGCTTACAGAACCTCAATTCTGGTATAATGTTAATTCAAACCTGTCTTTAGGTACAGAAATAGAGATAAGCAATAACTTTATTAACTCAGCTAATGGGTCTCGCTTAAATGAACCATATATAAATCCTACTATTGCTGCTAAGTGGAACTTTTGATCATTAATAGAATATGAAAAACTTACTAGAAAAAACATTTAAGCTTTCGGAGAATAATACGACTATACGCAAAGAGTTTCTTGCGGGTCTTATCACTTTCCTTACTATGTCTTATATCCTGATCGTAAACCCAAGTATATTGTCTACTACAGGGATGGATAAGGATGCGTTGTTTACTGCTACAGCTTTGGCAACTATTTTCGCCACCCTTATGATGGCATTATATGCTAAACTGCCAATTGCACAAGCTCCCGGAATGGGATTGAATGCATTCTTTGCTTTCACAATATGCGGTGTAATGGGATATTCTTGGCAATTTGCACTCACAGCAGTATTTATCGAAGGGATTATATTTATACTACTTACGTTCTTCAATGTTCGTGAACTAATAGTAAAAAGTATACCAAAAGTATTAAAAGACGCAATACCTGTCGGTATCGGACTGTTTATCACACTTATTGGGTTGAAAAACGCAGGAATCGTAGTTTCAAGTCCTGCTACATTGGTTGCATTAGGAGACTTTTCTCAACACAGTATATGGATTGCCTTTTTAGGACTATTTGTTACAGCTGTACTATTTGTAAGAAATGTAAATGGTTCTATTCTGATAGGGATCGTTGTAGCAACTATCTTTGGTCTTATTTTGGGAGATGTTAAATTGCCCGAAGGAAATGTGATTGATACACCTCCATCTATTGCTCCTATCTTTGCTCAGTTTGAGTGGGATCATATTTTATCTATCAACATGGTTATCGTTGTATTCACCTTGTTGTTTGTAAACCTCTTCGATACAGTAGGAACATTGATCGGTGTGGTATCAAAAGCAGGACTTGCAGATGAAGACGGAAATTTCCCTCAAATGAAGAAAGCCCTGTTCTCTGATGCTCTAGGTACTACCGTGGGTTCTATACTTGGAACAAGTACAGTTACTGCCTATGTGGAAAGTGCATCGGGTGTAGCATCGGGTGGTCGTACCGGACTTACCTCTGTAAGTACAGCGTTGTTTTTCATCTTAGCACTGTTTTTTGCACCATTATTCCTGATGGTTCCCGCTGCTGCAACTTCACCGGCTTTGATTATTGTAGGGTTGTTTATGATTTCGTCTGTTGCTAAGATCAATTTCAGCGACATGAGCGAAGGTTTGCCTGCATTCCTTACCATCGTGTTTATGCCTTTTACATACAGTATAGCAGAAGGTATTGTTTTCGGTATGTTAAGCTTTGCGTTTATCAAAGTTTTTTGCGGAAAATCAAAAGATGTATCTGTTACAGTGTACGTCATTGCAGTATTATTCCTTCTAAAATTAGTGTTGGATGCAATGCATGTTATAGGATAGTGTATATTTGTTAAAAAGCGAGGTTTCGCTTACAAAAAATAATATTTTCATGTAATCCCGGCAAGGTCTCTTGTCGGGATTATTATGTTTTATAACCATATTAAATTACTCTAAAATACTTTGTTATCCGGTTATTTTTTCATAATATTGAAATCGATTGATTGTAACAGATAGTCAGTCGATTTTTGCACTATACGAATATCATGAACATGTTAAATACTATTATCTAACCTTTTAAAATCGTTACAGTATGAGTGGAAAGTCTGTTTATGTCTTTGGCGGTACAGTTACCGAGGGAAACGCGAAAATGAAGGAGTTACTAGGAGGAAAAGGTGCTAATTTGGCAGAAATGAGTCTAATGGGAATACCTGTGCCTCCGGGATTTACAATCACTACAGAAGTGTGCAATTTATTTTACAAGGAAGGTAAAGAAAATGTTATTAAACTTCTTACAAATGAGGTGAAAGAAGCAATACATCATATCGAGCGTGTTGTGGGAGGCCCTAAATTTGGTGATGATGAAAATCCTCTTCTCGTTTCGGTTCGCTCGGGAGCAAGAGCTTCCATGCCGGGGATGATGGATACAATCTTAAACCTAGGATTAAACGAAAAAGCCGTAGAAGCCATTGCGCGTAAGACACAGACTCCTCGCTTTGCTTGGGATTCATATCGTCGTTTCATACAAATGTACGGCGATGTGGTAATGGGTTTGAAACCTATAGAAAAGGATGATGAAGATGTTTTTGAAGAAATTATAGATGAGCTGAAAGAAAAGAAAGGTATAAAACAAGATTCAGAATTTGGAACAGAAGATTTGAAGGAGCTTGTTGTACGTTTCAAAAAAATAATAAAAGAAAAGACAGGGCAAGACTTTCCAACAGACCCATGGGTACAACTTTGGAATGCTATAATGGCTGTATTTGAAAGCTGGATGAACGAACGTGCTATCTTTTATCGCAAACTGAATAATATTCCTGCCGAGTGGGGTACCGCTGTTAATGTGCAGGCAATGGTATTCGGTAATATGAATGATAATTCCGGTTCGGGAGTAGCATTTACTCGTAATGCTGCAACAGGAGAAGCCCGGTTCAATGGGGAATTTCTTATCAATGCACAAGGTGAAGATGTGGTTGCCGGTACACGTACTCCTCAGCAGATTACCTTACAGGGTTCTTATGACTGGGCAAGACAACAGGGCATCACTGAAGAGGAAAGAAAACAAAGAGGATTGTCTTTGGAGGAAGTAATGCCTGAAGCTTACAAGAGCCTGAATGAAATTCAGAAAAAGCTTGAATTGCATTATAAAGACATGCAAGACCTTGAGTTTACAATACAAGACAATAAGCTATGGTTGCTTCAGACACGTAGTGGAAAACGGACAGGTGCTGCTGCCGTAAAGATTGCCATGGATATGTTAAACGAAGGTTTGATATCCGAAGAAGAAGCTTTGTTGCGTGTTGAACCTCAGAAGATAGATGAATTGCTACACCCTGTGTTCGAGCCGAAGGCGTTAAAAGCTGCTACAGTTATAGCGAAAGGGCTTCCTGCTTCTCCGGGTGCAGCTACAGGGCAAATCGTTTTCTTTGCCGATGATGCTGAATGGCAAACAAGCCATCATAAGAATAAAAAAGTTATCCTTGTCAGAATAGAAACTGCCGCCGAAGATCTAAAAGGTATGGCTGTTGCCGAAGGTATCCTTACGGCTCGCGGAGGGATGACTTCTCACGCTGCCGTTGTTGCTCGTGGTATGGGTAAATGTTGCGTGTCCGGTGTTTCTGACCTTCGTATCAATTACAAGAGGCGTTCTCTGATGATTGATGATCGTGAGTATCGTGAAGGTGATTGGATCTCTATCAATGGCTCTACAGGAGAAGTATATGACGGTAAGGTAGGAACAAAAGATGCCGAATTAAGTGCAGATTTTGCCGAAATGATGAAGCTTACGGACAAATATTCCCGTCTGAAAGTAAGAGCGAATGCCGATACTCCACACGATGCTTCCGTAGCCCACAACTTTGGCGCTGTAGGAATTGGTTTATGCCGTACGGAGCACATGTTCTTCGAAGGAGATAAGATCATTGCCATGCGTGAGATGATTTTGGCAGACAATGTAGAAGAACGTAAGAAAGCATTAAAAAAACTGCTTCCTCTTCAGCAAGAAGACTTTGAAGGTATATTCGCCGCTATGGAAGGACTTCCTGTAACAGTTCGTTTACTGGATCCGCCGTTGCATGAATTCTTGCCTCATGATATGAAGGGCTTGGAGGAAATGGTAGAGGCGATGCAAATTTCTGAAAGTAAGATAAAACAAAAGATTTCATCATTGCAAGAAATGAATCCAATGCTCGGACATCGTGGTTGCCGTCTTGCAAATACTTATCCTGAAATTACTGAAATGCAGACAAGAGCCATTCTGCAAGCTGCTCTTAAACTGAAGAAAAAAGGAATAAAAACTCATCCTGAAATTATGGTACCATTGACTACCTCTTTGAGTGAAATGAAATTCCAGGAAGATATCATTCGCAGTACTGCTGAAAAGGTGTTTGCAGAAATAGGAGATAGAATCGATTTTGAAGTAGGAACAATGGTGGAAACGCCTCGTGCCGCTATCACAGCTGACAAGCTCGCCGAATCTGCTGAATTCTTCTCTTTGGGAACAAATGACCTTACTCAGATGACATTCGGGTTCTCTCGTGACGATGTGGGTAAATTCCTGCCTATTTACTTAGAGAAAGGTATTCTAAAGATAGATCCATTCCAGGCTATAGATAGGGAAGGTGTCGGACAACTTGTACAATCTGCTGTGACTAAAGGCCGTCAAACTCGTCCGGGCATGAAAGTCGGTATTTGTGGTGAACATGGAGGTGAACCATCTTCTATCGAATTCTGCCATTGCGTAGGATTGAACTATGTGAGCTGCTCTCCATACCGTGTTCCAATTGCACGCCTAGCGGCAGCACAGGCTGCTATTAACTTTAAAAGTTAATTAACAACTTCTGATATATATAATGGCTGTGAGGAAACATCACAGCCATTTTTTTATATATAAAAATCGCTGTGAATTAAAATTATATAGAAATCAAAAAGATCGAAAATGACAATATTTTCAAATTAAAGGAAATCTCTTGTAACACTATGGCTTTTCATTTCGTGTAAATAGTATAAATAATTAAACAAAAAGAATGAAAGCTATATTATCCTTACTTTTACTTATTATCGTCAGCATCTCGGTAAGTGCGATAGATATAAAAGGGCGTATTGTAGATCTGAAAACAAAACAGCCTATTGAGTTTGCTACAACAGTATTGCTTAAAGTGGATTCCACATATATCACCGGATCTCAAACAGACACTACAGGTTTGTTCTTGATTGCGGGGCAGTTTCAAAAACAAGATTACATTCTCAAGGCCTCTTATATGGGCTATCGTACAACATTTATCAAGATTAATAATCTTACAACACATATCGATTTAGGTGATATAGAAATACAGGAAGATGCGAAAACTCTTGGAGAGGTCACTGTAACAGGAAATCGGATAATAAACAAAATAGATCGTCAAATACTTATGCCCGACTCTATGCAGGTAAAAACATCTGTGAGTGCATTCGACTTGCTTAGCAATATGGCAATACCCCGATTGAATATAGATGCTGTAAATAGAACTATAAAAATTAGTAACCAAGAAGTTCAACTTCGCATCAATGGGGTCAGGGCTTCTGTACAAGAAGTTGCAGCTTTGAGATCACAAGATATCCTTCGTGTCGAATTTTTTGAAGATCCCGGAGTACGTTTTGGAAATGAGAATGTGGGTGCTGTATTAAATCTGATCGTTGACCGACAGAAAAATTATGGAGGGTATGTGTTTGCTGACGGACGGAATTCTCCCTATGTAGGGTTTGGAAATGATAATCTAACTTTCAAGACAAACTATAAAGCCTCAGAATTCGGACTCAATTATTTTATCAATTATAGAAGCTATGACAAACGGTGGTCTGATCAAACAGAGACACTGAATTTTCCGAACAATCCGATCACCAGAGAGCAGAAAGGTATTTATGCCCCTATGGATTATCAATATCAATACTTGAATCTATCATACAATCTTACGTCTCCTGATAAATATGTGTTTAACGTACTGTTTAAGAATCAGTTCTACAATTATAAAAATCAAAACGCACAAAATATATTATATTCCAATAGTCTAAATAAGACACTTTCCTCTTCAAGAAATAAAGGGAATGAATATACTCCTGTACTCGATATATACTTCAAACGAGAATTGAAGAATAAGCAATCACTTGCTGTAAATCTGGTGGGGACATACATTGGTTCCAATAGTGACCGTAGATACAAAGAAACTGAAGATGGCGAAGTGCTTTCCGATATTTTCAATAAAATAGACGGTAATAAATACTCTCTTATCGGTGAAGCCGTATATGAAAAGCAGTTCGAAAATCTATCTTTCTCCTCGGGGATAAAACATACACAAGGTTTTGCTGATAATACGTATGAGGGCGGAGCAAATACTATTACTAAAATGAAAAATGCGGAATCTTATTTGTATGCTCAGATACAGGGAAAAATAGCTAAAAAGTTAGGCTACACTATCGGTATAGGTGGAACTCGTCTGTTTTTCAAAGAAGGTAAGAAGGATGCTACCTATTATACCTTCCGCCCTTCCGTTCAACTTAGTTATCCATTAAATGATAATTTTTCGTTGAAATATTCATTTATAGTGAATACACGGACTCCTTCCTTGGGGCAACTAAGTGGTGTGGAACAACAAACCGATACTTATCAGATAAGTAGGGGAAATCCTAACCTAAAACCATATAATCTCTATAACAACAGATTGACTTTAAGTTATAATAAAGGAATATTTGATATAAGTACAGTTATCGGTTATATGTATTTTGATAAGCTTATAGTAGACGCATTTAGTATAGAAGGAGATAAGGTGATAAGCTTTTCGGATAATCATAAGGGAGAACATTACTTATTCTTAAATGGAGATGTTACTTTGAGGCTTATTAAAGATATATGGACTGTTACCGGGTGGTTTGGAGTTCATCGGGATATATTTAAGTCCAATTATGGTAATACACATGTACACAATTTTATGCATGGCGGAGCTCGTTCCAACCTTATATATAAAAACTGTTTATTGACAATGGGGATGTATACCAGATATAAAGAGTTATGGGGCGAAACTATCTGGTATGGTGAAGACTGGAACTATATAGAAGCCGGATATAAGTACAAAGAAGCACAACTTTCGGTTGGGATGTCATATCCGTTTAAGGATTACTGGAGTGCAGGAAGTCGTAACGTGTCCAATATTAAGCCATCGACATCATGGTCGTATATAAAAGAAAACGGACACATGCTTTATTTGCGCTTTTCATGGAACGTATCGTTCGGTAGAAAACATGAAGCAGGGAAAAAGAGCTTGGAAAACTCAGATTCAGACAAGGGAATATTATAAACGTTCTTAAAAATTCATAACACTATTAAGATCAATTTGGATTTGAAGCGTGTCGGCTCTTCTGATGGGATATCAGGAGAGCCGACTATTTATGTTGTACCGGTTAGTCCTACTGTTATAAAAAGGAAAAAACTAAACAAAAGCCCGTTCTATGTGTTCTATCAGTGATGCAAAATATTTATATATGTATAATTTATGAATAGAATGTAATATCTTTGCAAACTGGCAATAAGCATTCTGCTTACAACCAATAATTGACTTTAACAGCCTATAGCCTACGGCTATTCGCTAAAATAAAATTAATCATGCAAGAAACTCAAGATAAAATTTTAGAAGACGTTACCACCGGAGATTACAAATACGGTTTTGTAACGGATATTGAAACTGAGGTTATTCCGATCGGACTCAACGAAGATGTTGTACGTCTGATTTCAGCGAAAAAAAATGAGCCGGACTGGTTGCTCGAATACCGCCTTAAAGCATATCGTCATTGGCTTACAATGAAGACGCCCGAATGGGCACATCTGGAAATTCCGGAGATTGACTATCAGAGCATCAGTTACTATGCAGCTCCAAAGAAAAAAGACGGACCGAAAAGCCTTGATGAGGTAGACCCTGAGTTGTTGAAAACATTTGATAAACTCGGAGTTCCGCTTCATGAACGCGAAATATTAGCCGGTGTGCAAACTATGGCTGTGGATGCAGTTGTAGATAGTGTTTCCGTAAAAACTACATTTAAGGAAGTGTTGGCCGAAAAGGGTATTATATTCTGTGCTTTCAGTGAGGCTGTACAGGAACACCCCGAATTGGTTAAAAAATATCTTGGATCTGTAGTTCCATATAGAGATAATTTCTTTGCTGCGCTTAACTCTGCCGTATTCAGTGACGGGTCTTTTGTGTATATTCCTAAAGGTGTACGTTGTCCGATGGAGTTGTCTACCTATTTCCGTATCAATGCGGCTAATACAGGACAGTTTGAGCGAACTCTGATCGTTGCTGAGGATAATTCATACGTTAGCTACCTTGAGGGTTGTACGGCTCCTATGCGTGACGAAAATCAGTTGCACGCTGCTATTGTAGAAATCATAGCTCTCGACTACGCAGAAGTGAAATATTCTACTGTGCAAAACTGGTATCCGGGAGATAAAGATGGTAAGGGAGGAATTTATAACTTTGTTACTAAGCGTGGTATATGTAAAGGAAAAGGCTCTAAGATCTCTTGGACACAGGTAGAGACAGGTTCCGCTATTACATGGAAATACCCATCATGTATCCTTGCAGGAGATGATTCTATCGGTGAGTTTTACTCCGTTGCAGTAACCAACCATTATCAGCAGGCTGATACAGGTACCAAGATGATACACCTCGGTAAAAACACAAAGAGCCGTATCGTATCCAAAGGAATATCAGCAGGGCTTAGTCAAAATATATATAGAGGTTTGGTTAAAGTTTCACCAAAGGCAGAAGGTGCACGCAATCACTCGCAATGTGACAGTTTATTACTCGGTGATAAGTGTGGTGCACATACATTCCCTTATTCAGATATAGCAAATCCGGGAGCTATCATTGAGCATGAAGCTACTACTTCTAAGATTAGTGAAGATCAAATTCTTTATTGTAATCAGCGCGGTATAGGAACTGAAGAAGCTGTAGGGCTTATCGTAAATGGCTATGCTAAAGAGGTAATGCAAAATCTTCCGATGGAATTTGCTGTTGAGGCTCAAAAGCTATTACAAATCAGTCTGGAGGGTAGTGTAGGATAAGAAAATCAGGATATTGATAATAATACAAGAAAAGACGGCTTAAGACCGTCTTTTTTATTTTGTATAACTCAAAACTTTTTCAGCTCTCTATATAATCTTTGTATTGGCAACCCCATTATATTAAAATACGATCCCGAGATATACTCTACAGCTACATATCCTATCCACTCTTGCACTCCATATGCTCCGGCTTTGTCGAAAGGCTTATAGTTGGAAACGTAATATTCAATTTCATCGTCATCAAGTTTAGAGAAGCGAACTTCGGATGATACACCAAAAGAGACTTGCTTGTTTTTAGTTGTGATGCATACCCCTGTGATTACCTGATGCGTTTTTCCTGAAAGATCGCGTAGCATTTGCTTCGCATCTGTTTCATCCGATGGCTTTCCATAAACTTTTCCATCGAGTAAGACGATTGTGTCTGCGGTTATAAGTAATGTATTGTCATCCAGTTGATCGAGGTAAGCATTAGCCTTTTCTTTCGCAATATAGATAGCAATATCCTCTCCTGTAAGGCTGTCTGGATATGACTCATCAATATCAGGTAGAGTTTTTATCTCATAGGGTATGTTTAGCCCACTCAGAAGTTCTTTTCTACGAGGCGAATTGGATGCTAGAATTATGTTATATCGTGAGAGGTTTAGCATTTACATGAAGTTATAATAATTTTCGAGTTCAAGAAGAAGAAGTTTTATATCTGTTCCATATGCATAGCCACCCAATCGTCCTCCTTCATTTACCACACGGTGGCAAGGGACTATAATGGCTAGATTATTCTTTCCGTTTGCAGCACCTACAGCTCTGCATCCTTTTGGTGAACCGATAGCGATAGCTTCATCTTTATACGAAACAGTTTTTCCATAAGGGATTGTGTTCAGATATTCCCATGCTTTTTGTTGAAACGGTGTACCGTTTTGTTTCAGGGGTAAGTCAAAAACTTTACGTTCTCCGGAGAAATATTCTTCCAGCTGTTTTATTGCATTATTCAAAAGTGGTGAAGAGTCGGCTTTTTCCTCCCCTTCTTGGTGAATAATCCTTACCGATGAAATATAACCGTCAGTTTCTCTTATCTCGATTAATCCTACGGGAGATTGTAAAAAAGCCTTCATTTTTTCTTTTCTTCGGTTTAGGCCTGTCTTCGTATTTTGTCCAACTCCAGTTTATCATTTGTCGAAGTCTCTTCAAAAAGCGTTTCGAAGGTTTATCTTTTAAGTAGGACTCAATATGTCTTTTTTTCTTTTCTTCTAATATCTCATCCACATTGATGAGGATTCCTGTTTCCTCTACATTGCCAAAAGTATCGTTTACTGCCGTTCCAAAGACCTTCATTTGAGGGGAAAGGCTCATGTAAGCATTTACAAGTGGAGGAATATTAAGATCTAATTTACGAACGGAAGTGTTTAATATTCGATAGTCAGACTTGAACGACTCTCCATCAAATAGCCTTCTCAGCTTGCTCTTTTCGGTCTCTATCGTTAAGGCTTGCTTTGGCCATACAAGCTTCTCGGGGTCCGGGAAATACTTATTCAGAAAATAAAGAATCATATCCCGTGCTTGTGTATTATATGTGTCGTACATTGTTACCTTCCCAAAAAAATACTTCATGGAAGGGTCTGCCACAGATAGGGCACCTAATCCATCCCAAAGATTATCTAATGCGAAGATACCTCTCGAGCCGGCTAGTGTTGATTGATATTCGAGCGTAACAAACGAACGTCCAAGCTCGAATGTATAAGGGAGATATTCCTTAATAAACCTTTCGGAGAAATGGAACAAATGCGATGTTGCCAATATGGGTTCACCATTTTCATCGAAGCAAATATCAGGTCCGCATATAAAGCGATATCCACCAATTATCTCTCCTGCTTCCGGATTCCATACTATTAATTGCTTGTATGGATTGTCCATTTTGTCGTACTCGTCTATATCTACAGACTTTCCTGTTCCTCCGCCATAATACCGGAATGCTATCTCACGCAGACGGCCTATCTCCAGCATCACATTCGGCGAATTATGATGTGTGACAATATAGATTTCATTGTTAGCCTTATTTGTATACCTGAGAAATTTATCTTTCGTCAGTTCGGCTCTCAATAAATCCTTATTTATCGGTGCGATAACAGTTTCCATTTATTGCTTGTTTGTTTTTGCCAAATTATATGACTTTTCCTTTACATACTGCGCCCATTGCATAGCACTCTTTGAATTGTCAAAGAATGTATATGGTATAGGTTCACCAAATGTTATGGAAAAACTTTTATTTTTATTCTTAAACATTTCGTCAGGCAATAGGATCAACTCAATATTAAATTTTATGCCCAAACGCTTTCTTATATTTGCAAATCTATAAAAGAAATTTGAATTTTTGCCCTCAAAGTGCACAGGAACTACGTCCCTTCTTGATTCTACAGCTTTCAGAATAAAATTTTTCTGCCAATCCAAATCATGAATCTTGCCATTCTCTTGTCTGGAACATAAGCCCGCAGGGAAGGTAATGATTTGGTTGTCCGATTCATAGGCTTCATTTAGGCTTGTGGTCGCTTGTTTCGACTGACGTCCATATTTATTGACCGGAAGAAAAATAGGTTGCAGATTCTTAATAAAGTATAAAACATCGTTTACTACGTATTTTATTTTTTTATCGAATCGTTCTCCAATAACCGCAGATAAGCAGATGCCATCGAGCCCGCCTAAAGGGTGGTTTGATACAAATATATACTTTTTCCCGTCTTGAATATTTTCTAGCCCCGAGGTCTCTAATGTAAGATTGAAATATCCTACAACCGCTTGCATAAAATCCACTCCATACTTATCAGCATAGACCGTAAGTATTTCGTTCAGTTCATCTAAATGGATTTTTCGCTTGAGGTAGTTTATTGCAAAACGTGGTACCTTATTATAAATCTTGGGAGCTTTCTCGGCAAGTACTTTATCTAAATCTAGTATTTGAGGTTCGTGATTCATTCCGTATTATATACCTTTCTGATGCAAAAATAGTTGAATTTAATATATATCATACCGAAAAATGTATAAATAGTTATAACAAGAACATTTTAATAGATAAGAACTATTATATTTGCCCAAAATCATATAAAACTATTAATAATGAGACGTAAAATAACCCTTCCAATACTCGGCATAGTTCTTATGACTTTGACTGTTTTATTGGGAAACAATAGTGTGTTTGGGAATAACAACACTACGAATAATGATGCTCCTATTGTAACGCTTACCTCTTCTAATTATGAAAAAGAGACCGGAACAGGATTAGTGTTTGTTGACTTTTGGGCTCCGTGGTGTGGGCCATGTCGCCGAATGGCTCCTATTCTCGAAAGTGTAGCTAAGGAATACAAAGGATCGGCAAAGGTTGGAAAAATAAATGTTGACAACTACAAGAAGTTTTCGATAGATAAAGGGATTGAGGTGCTACCTACTATTGTTGTATACAAAGATGGAAAGGAGATTACTCGACTAAGAGGTTTGGTATCTAAAGAAGACCTTGTGAAAATAATTACAGAGCATACAAAAAAGTAAGCCGTTACTATAAATAACAAAAATGGCAGATCAGATGATCTGCCATTTTTTGTATCTTATATTTCAACTGTTATTTTGTTCCTTTCTCCAACTCTATTGTCTTAATTATATTCTCTCCGATACCAATGCGGTAACCTTGCGAAGAATACAAAATACCGCCATTTGTAGAAATATATACTGTAAGCGGGAAGTTGTTTGAAAATTCGATTTGCAAAGCTCCCGCAACTGTATTTAACAAAGTCCTGTTATGATCAGTCATCCATAATGATTGCTTAGGTAGACCTTTAAAGACAGAAGCATCAAACGCTTTACTTAGCTTGTCGTCAGGAATAGCAAACAAGATTCCTCCGCCCCATTCTTCAATGGCTTGTTGTACGGCCGGAAGGTCTTGCAGGATGTGCTTAGTAGGTTCTTTGTCCGGATCAGCAAAGCAGATCATCAAACCTTTGCCGTTCGTTAGTTCTTTGATTGACTTTTTACTGCCGTCTTGTAATGTAACAACTGTGTTCGGGTCTACTATACCTTGTACCTGAATGCGGCCTTCTACTTTCGGTAATTCGATTTCGAATGTTTTCGCTTCATTGCCTTTTACTTCAAAGTAGCGTGTACTTATCGTTACAGAACCATCATTTCCACGACTACCTATCATCAAACGATAGTAGCCTGCATCCACTGTTATTTTAGCCGGTAGATCTTTTATACTGTTTTCATAATCGAGAGTAACAAAGTCTCCATTGTCGTATCTGGCAATTGTGAAATGAGTATAATAACCCGGCTTCACAATATTATCCTTTGCATTTGTAAACTGAATTGTAGCCTTTGGCTGTTTTTCGGCTTGCTTATCAAAGAATACATCAGTCCATGCAGTTTCTCCCTTTAGATATTGAGGGCGTCCTGTTGCACGATCAATACGAGCAGGGATATCTATAGAACGACAAAGAGCAACAAATAATATATCCCTTGATGGCTTATCTGAAACTTTCAATTCATATACACCTCGTGGAGAGATCGGGCATTTGAAATAATTTTGTTCTTCATCAATTTTTATATTTTCACGAACAAAGTTTATTACTTCATTAATATCATTTCTCGATTTGTTTAAAAAATCTTCCGTTAATGCTTTTTTGAAGAAGCTTCGCCACGGACGAATCAATTCTTGTGATATTCTTGGAGAATAGATGCTGCCTACCAGAGGGCTGTCTTCTGCTAGTTTCTTTTGTGTCGCATCTTGTCCGATAGTAAGGTGATCTAACAGGTATGCAGCCGGAGTATCTCGTAAATCTTTATCGGATAGAGATAATAAGAATGCATTCAGATATGGATTATCTTTCTTAGCCTCCATAAAAGAGGATATTTCCTGCCAGTTTCCTTGCGATTTGGATAAAATATTCCAAGTCTTATCAGGGTTTAGCTTATTTTTTTCTGCAAATTTCTTAGCATCCGATTCGCTAATAAAGGTTGCCATATATGCATTTCGTATCGAGTCTTCGTGAGCCAGACGCTTTGCATTTTCTGCAATCTTTTCGGGTGCTAATTCTTTTATGGCTTGTTCTGCCGGAGCTTCCATTACAATGGTTTCATCTAAGCCTTTTCCCGGTTTATTATTTAATGTAACTGTCACTTCTCCCGATTCAGGAGTAGATTTAGCATATCCATATATATCGCCCTTATTTGCCCAAACAAATATGTCTCCCATTCCCGAGATTATAGAAGCTGTTCCATCCGTTTTAGTACTGGTCGTTGCGATAGGGTAAAACTCAGCATAATTGTACACTTTAAATTTTACGGTTGCACCTTCTACAGGTTTACCAGTCTCGTCTACTATTTTTACTTTTACATCGCGTGTGTTTGTATAATTACCAAGTAGATTGATAACTGAATAGAGGTCTGTTTGTACATTTTTTTCCTCAGGTCCATTGTACAGTCCAAAAACATTCGTGTGTACCATCATAGCACGTTTTACCGGAGCAGAGAACCACGCTACATCCAATTCTGGTTCTGGTTCGCAAGCTCCTATATAATGCCATTTGCCATCTACCCATGCTTCTACCCATGCGTGATTGTCGTCGGTGTGTACCCAACGTGGCGTGTAACACTGGCGGGCAGGAATACCTACAGCACGAAGAGCAGCGGTAGTGAAAGTCGATTCTTCACCACAGCGTCCCCAAGAAGTCTTAGCTAAAGCAAGTGGTGCGGATGTGCGTCCGTCTGTTCCTCGGTAAGTTACTTTTTCATGACACCAGTGATTTACCTCCAATACTGCTTTTTCCATTGTCAGCCCTTTTACTCTATCTTTGAGTTCATCGAAGAATACTTGTCGGGCAGTATCTAGGTTTTCATTATTTACACGATAGACCAATACAAAATGACGGAATATATCATCAGGTATTTTTTTACCCCAATCGAAGTAATCACGAGCTTTGAATGCTGCATCTACCTGACCAAGGAAAAAATCCGCATCATAATCTGCCAAATCCGAAAGAGGCATATAAGCGTATAGGAATTCTAAAGCCTCACGTTGTTCCAGGGTGAGTTCTTGTTTATCTAAAGCAGAAAACAATTGTTCACTACGTCCTGCCGCAAGGTCTTTGCGTTTCATAAACTGTTGGTGTACTTGTTCCCTATACTCTTTATCTTTAAGGAAATGCTTGTCTGCCGAACTGCATGCGCCTAAGATAAAAAGAAGAGATATCATTAATAGAGAACTGAAAATGATTTTTTTCATCTTTGGTGATATTTATAGGTTTAGTAAAAGACAAATACTGATAATACTTTGCATAGCTCAAAGTATTATGAAACATATTAATCCCAATTAGGATCATAGCTGGAAGCTCGCCCGCGTTGCTCGTATTTCAAATCCTGAAGCATTGAAGAACTTGCACGTAACGATACATAATATGATTTGTATTGACCCACAGGGTTGAAACTTGCCGAAATAGACCAACAGTGTAGGTTGCGAGTAAGATTACAACTCATGTATGCTATTTTGCCGGCATCGAAGTCATAACTGGCATTGAAATTGAAACTCCAATTTTTGGTCGGTTGTATATTTCCGTTCAAGCTGAGGGCTTTAGTTAACGTACCTCTATATTCTGCGTAATCGTTTCGAGCTGCTTGCTTAGGTAGTTTATTCGTATTATAATTCATTGAGAAGCTGATCCCCAAATTCCACTTGATCTCATTTTTTACATAACCATCTTCATCATACTGGTTATCATCTTTTTTTGCCTCCATCAAGCTTTTACGTTCTTCTTCTTCTCCGGGTGCGGCCAAATTATTCTCACTCTGTGTGGATTCATCTTCCTTCTTTTTAGAATCCTTATCCTTGTCATCGCCGCCTCCAAACCATTTTTTGAATGTGTCCTGATTAATAGATGGCGATATGGAATATCCTGTACTTTTCAATCGCCCAAACCCTTTCCCATTTGAAATACGAAGTTCATTCACACGTCTCAAACTGGTTACTTCCCCTGCATCGTTTGTCTCAGCTCTATAGAGATATGGGTCGAATGCCGCATTCAAATTCACTGTAAATGATTTGCTGAATTTGAGCCGGAGCCCCATGTTTATGTCACTCCATTTGAACTCTTTGGCCATCATATTGTGACTGAAATTAATCCCGAGATTATCAATCAAACTGATCTTCTTTATAGAGTCGTTGGAGTCTCTGTATTTCATTTCAAGATTGTTGTCGAAGCTGAAATTAATCATTCCTTGGGCTCCTTGGCTTGGTACACCAAACATACCTTGTTCATATGGAGAATATTTATTTCCTGTATCTCTCCAATTCCCTTCCGAATCATAGTAATATAACTTCTCATAAAATCCGAATTTTTGACTACTGAAATCCGGAGCATAACTTAGACTTATGCTAGGGGTGAACACATGGCGGATCTGAGTGTTCTTTGAAAATATAGGAGTGAACATCCCATACAGCTTGGTTTGAAAACCAAGAGAGAAATTGAAATCATAAACGCGGTTGAATGAATAGGTTGTGTCTTCAACTACCATGCGGCGTTGATCAGCATCCCATCGCTTTTCTATTTTGCTTGTATACCATCGCTCGGTATAGTTGAAAGACGGAGTGATATTTAGGTAGTTTAACGCACTAAAAGTGGCAGACACAGGGATTGTATGTTTCATTGCATTATTCCAGTCTTTTTGCAAGTTAGACTGAAATAGCTTGTTTTCTTTTGTCGTAATACTGTTTCTTAAATCTCCCGTATAACTCAATTGTATCTTCTCGTACCATTTTTCTGCACCTACAGCATCTTTTCTTTTAAACGGAGCTATGCGGCTCATAGTAACTGTAACGTTAGGCAAGGTAAGAGATATTGTTGAGTCTTGTGTACGTTGGGCTGCACTAATATTAGCAGAGAAACTCCACGGAGAATTTGGTATCTTTTGCGTAAGGGTTACATTTGAACTTTTTGTATTATTTGTTCCCATAGGGGTGTAAGCCGTATTCAGGTCATTACGGTCGTAAGAACTGGTAGAGAATTGTACACTAGCCGATAACGTCCTAAACATATTTGACTTAGGGTCTTGGCTATGTGTCCAGTTGATTTTTAGGTCTTTTGCCAAAGAGTAATCTATTCCCTTTTCTCCGAGTTTGGTAACTAGATATCCTACATCAAATCCCCCCGAATATTTATACCTTTTTCTGTATGATGAGCGGGCATTGATTCCCCACGAACCTTTAGTATATATTTCTCCGGTCACAGCTAAATCGATATTATCATTGATCGCAAAGTAATAACCTCCGTCTCTTAAGTTAAATCCTCGGGCGAGCTCATCTCCATAGGAAGGCATGATAACTCCAGAAGAATACTTTTCAGAAAATGGGAAAAACCCAAACGGTAAACCGATAGGTAGAGGTAGATCTTCAATGACAAGATATGCAGGGCCTGTTACGACGTTCTTTTTAGGTCTCACCTTGGCTTTTGTCAGTGCCAAGTAAAAGTGAGGGTGTTCGTGATCGTCGCAAGTGGTATATTTTCCCTCTCTCATGAAAAACGAATTGTCGTCGTTCTTTTTTGCTCTGCTTGCTACAATATATCCTTCTCCTTGAGTGGTAATCACATTTGTAATATAACCTTTCTTTGTTTTAAAGTTATATTTCATTGTTTTTGATTCGTAGTCTGTTCCTCCATCTGTAAATACAGGGAATCCAAATTCTTTTCCTACAGAGTCGAGACCGTATGTGGCATAAACAAGGCTACTATCCATGTTCATCCATATCTTTTCTCCTTTGAGTGAAATATCGGTGTATTTCACAACGCTTTCGCCATATAAATATCCCCAATTTCCTGCTGTAAGAACGATAGAGTCATTGGCTGTATAATCTACTACAGCGTCCAAAACGGCTTTCTTTTTCTTTATAGAGTCGGACGGAAGGGAGTCTCCACGCATCCGTATAGAATCATTCTGAGTCTTACGAACCGGGTCTCGACTTAAACGAACCCGAGGTGCTGCAGAGTCGGTAGGCAATGAGTCTTGAGGGTTGTCGAGATGTGTTATACGTGACTCTATACGAGAAATTTGTGCACCCCAAAAAGGCACAGAAAAAAGAATAAGCAGAAACGTATACGTCAACAACTGAATTTTCCTCATGTAGAGACCTCTAACTATATAGTGTATTCGGATGCAAAGCTAATCAATTATATAAGAAAGCATAATATGAAAAATCAAAAAAAGTATAAATTTTCATCTTCCATCCTAAGAATCAAATTGAATTGATAGAAACTTTATCCTTAAATATTGTGATTAATTTTTTATCTTTGTTCTATTCTAAAACGAAGCTTTTCATGAAATATTTTCTGTTAACCCTATCACTTTTCCTTCTTGCATTGGGGGGATATTCTCAAAACTTTGAAGAATACTTTGAAAACAAAACGTTGCGTGTGGATTATATATTTACAGGTGACAATGTCTCTCAAACTGTTTCTCTCGAACAATTGAACCAATTGCCCCAATGGGCAGGGCGCCGTCACCATCTTGCAGAACTGGGAAGACAAGGTAACGGGCAAATCAAAATGACGGAGCATAGAACCGGGAAATGTATTTATCTTGAATCCTTCAGTTCTTTATTTCAAGAATGGCTCACTATCCCTGAAGCTGCTACAGTAAGAAAAAGTTTCGAAAACACATTCTTATTACCATACCCCAAAGATAAGGTTGATATAGAGGTAAGTTTGCGAGAAAAAGACGGTTCGTACAAAACCGCTCTTAGGCATACTGTCACTCCTGACGATATCCTAATAAGGAAAAAAGGTTTGAAAAATATCCCGGCTTATACCGTTATACATCAAGGTGGACCTGTAGATAAATGCGTCAATGTCGTAATTCTGGCAGAAGGTTACACGACTTCTGAAATGGAAAAATTCAGACAAAATGCAAAAACGGCATGCGAACAGATTTTAGCACATAGCCCATTTAATCGTATGCAAGATAAGTTCAACTTTATTGCTGTAGAAACAGAATCGAAAGACTCCGGTGTAAGCGTGCCTCGTAAAGGCAAATGGAATGAAACGGTTTTTCATTCCCATTTCGATACCTTTTATTCTGATCGTTATCTGACTACTACGAATGTAAAGGATATACACGACCCAATTGCAGGGATACCTTATGCTCATATTATTATATTAGCGAATACTGATGTATATGGCGGTGGTGGTATTTTTAATGCCTATACATTGACCACGACGGGGCATGCAGACTTCAAGCCTGTTGTTGTTCATGAATTTGGTCATAGCTTTGGTGGATTGGCCGATGAATACTACTATGAGAATGATACGTTTAGCGATAGCTATCCTTTTGGTGTAGAGCCATGGGAACCAAATATAACAACGCTTGTCGATTTTAATTCGAAATGGAAAAGCTTATTGGTAAAAGACACTCCAATTCCTACGGATATAAAGTCGGCTGATAAATATCCAATAGGTGTCTTTGAAGGAGGAGGCTATTCGTCTAAAGGGATATATCGTCCTGCTGTTGACTGTAGAATGAAGACAAATACTTGCAAAGATTTTTGTCCTGCATGCCAAAAGGCACTTGAACAACTCATTAAATTTTATACCGAATAAAAAAAATATAGTTAAGGATTTTATTTATAAGGATAAAACAGCTATTTTTGTCGCTGCTAAATTTGAAATAAACAGAATAATATAAATATTTATAACAGATTAAAAATGTCTAAAAAGAAACAAGCTGAATTGCGTGAAGAAAAAGACTGGGAACGTATTGGAACAGCAGTTGCAGAATCAGAACGTTTCATTGAAAAATACCAAAAACAATTATTAATAGGTATTGGTGCTATAGTTGTTGTAGTTAGTGCATTTCTTGCATACAACTATTTTATTGTAGGGCCAAAAACTACCGAAGCTCAGGTGGCAATGTTCAGAGGTGAACAGTACTTCAGAGCCGGACAAGATTCATTAGCTGTTTTTGGAGATAAAAACGGATATGTAGGATTTGAATCAATCATAAGTGATTATGGTTCTACTAAAGCCGGAAAACTGGCTAAACTATATGCCGGAATCTGTTATGCAAATATGGGTAACTACGAGAAAGGTCTTGAATACCTGAAAGACTATAGCGGTAGTGATAAAATAATATCACAACTGGCGAATGGTGCAATCGGCGACTGTCTGGATAATCTAGGGAAATCAGATGAGGCTGTTTCTTATTATGTCAAGGCTGCTAAAGGTGTAGATAATGCTTCTCAAAGTCCTATGTTATACAAAAAAGCAGGTCTTATATATCGTAATCAAGGAAATTACGATAAAGTAATTGAAGTGTTTTCAATTATAAAGAATCAATATATGAATTCTCCTCTTGCTATTGAAGCAGATAAATATATTGATGAAGCTAATATACTGAAAGGACAGAAATAATAGATCTTATATATATTATACAAAAGAGTTCCGCTAGACAGCGGAACTCTTTTTTTTATATTACTTTTCAAAATAATAATTATCTAACTAAAAGAGATCTTTGAAATAAAAGTAAAATTAAAAGTGGTAATCAGAAACTAAAAAAGGTGACATAAAGAACAGATTGAAACCTGTCACTTTTGTCACCTTTGTCACTTTTTGAATAAGAAAGTAAGCGCTAATACCGTATCATATATTGCAAAAAAAAACGGGCTTTATGGTTAAAGCCCGTTTATATTGATAGATGGTATCTTAATATCTGTAATGCTCAGGTTTGTATGGACCTTCTACAGGAACCCCAAGATATTCAGCTTGCGCCTCAGTCAGCTTGGTCAGCTTCACTCCAATTTGTTCAAGGTGTAGGCGTGCAACTTCTTCATCCAAATGTTTCGGCAAACGATAAACGTTCACTTCATAGTCGCGTACCCATAACTCCAATTGAGCTAAAGTCTGGTTTGTGAATGAGTTACTCATCACGAATGAAGGGTGTCCGGTGGCACAACCTAAATTCACTAAACGACCTTCGGCTAAAAGGAATATAGAATGCTCATCAGGGAATGTATATTTATCTACCTGCGGCTTAATGTTTACATGTTTAATGCTAGGGTAGTTTACAAGTTTGTCCACCTGAATTTCATTGTCAAAGTGCCCTATGTTACATACTATAGCCTGATCTTTCATGCGAGACATATGCTCTATTGTTATAATATCCTTGTTGCCTGTTGTTGTAACAAAAATATTACCTTCTTTCACGGCCTCTTCCATCGTTGTCACTTCAAAGCCTTCCATTGCTGCCTGCAAGGCGCATATCGGGTCTATCTCAGTTACAATGACACGAGCTCCGTACGAACGCATAGAATGAGCGCAGCCCTTACCTACATCTCCATATCCTGCAACAACCACAACCTTACCGGCAATCATCACGTCGGTAGCTCTCTTGATGCCATCAGCTAATGATTCGCGACAACCATAGAGGTTATCAAACTTAGACTTTGTTACCGAGTCATTTACATTAATAGCCGGAACAAGCAGTTCACCTCGCTCCATCATTTGATACAGCCTGTGTACTCCTGTTGTTGTCTCCTCGGATACTCCTTTCCAATCGGCAACTGTACGATGCCAGCGATTGTTGTCTTCTTTCAGAATGCGAGATAAGGTATCGAGTATTACTTGCTCTTCGTGGCTCGAAGCTTTTTTATTCAGGAAGTCTGCATTTTCTTCGGCTTTATATCCCCAGTGGATAAGCAGTGTAGCATCGCCACCATCGTCTACTATCAGGTTCGGGCCTTTCCCTTCAGGGAACGCTAACGCTTGCTCTGTGCACCACCAATATTCTTCAAGGGTTTCTCCTTTCCATGCAAATACTGGTATCCCGGCTGCTGCAATAGCTGCTGCTGCATGGTCTTGAGTCGAGAAAATATTACAACTAGCCCAACGTATATCGGCTCCTAATTCTTTCAGGGTTTCGATAAGTACAGCTGTTTGCACAGTCATATGTAACGACCCCATGATACGAGCGCCTTTCAGCGGTTTTGTTGCCCCATATTTCTTGCGAAGTGCCATTAATCCCGGCATTTCATGCTCTGCTATTTCTATTTCTTTTCTCCCAAAGTCTGCCAGATTGATATCTGCTACAAGGTAAGGAAGATTTGGTAAAAGTTCTTTTGACATATATTTATTTGATTGTTATATATATTTTTCTCCGTATTTTAGCTTTACGTCAGCAACGAACTGTTTGATACGCTGTTCTTCCGACTTCTTGCAAATCAGTAGTACACCGTCTGCTTCAGCTACAATGTAGCCCTCTAATCCTTGTATAACCCCTAATTTGCCGGCAGGCAATGTCACAACATTTTCTGCACTGTCAAAAAATATAGTGTTGGCAATGAGCGAAGCATTGGCTTCATCATCTTTTTCGGATATTTCGTAGAGTGATCCCCAAGTTCCTAAGTCAGACCAACCGAAATCCGCTGCCTGTACATATACATTTGTAGCTTTTTCCATTATGCCATAATCTATTGATATATTGGGGCAAAATGGGAAATTCTCATCAATGAAAGCTTTTTCCTTTTCTGTGCCAAAGGCATCAATACCGCGGTCGAAACGGGAAGTTATCTCAGGAAGGTATTCACGAAGTGCGCTTAAGATGGTTTTGTTATTCCAGATAAAGATACCTGAATTCCACAGGAACTCTCCGCTTTCGAAGAAGACCTTGGCCAGTTCCAAATTTGGTTTTTCGGTAAAGACCTTAACCTTATTTACTCCGTCCAGCTTTTCTTCACTCATTTGTATGTATCCATAACCTGTTTCGGGACGACTAGGCTTAATGCCGAGAGTCAACAACGTATTGTGCTTAGATACAAATTTGTAAGCGTTCTGAATAATAGAAAGGAATTCATCCTCTTTCAAAATCAAGTGATCGGAAGGAGCAACTACAATATTTGCTTCAGGATTAAAAGAGTTGATATGGTAAGTCGCAAAAGCAATACATGGGGCTGTATTGCGTCGCATTGGCTCTAACAATATCTGATTGGGTTTCAACTCAGGCAGTTCTTCTTGTACCATCTGAGCATATTCATTATTGGTGACTATAAATATGTTCTCAAGAGGAAGGATTCTTTTAAACCGGTCTACAGTCATCTGCAAAAGAGAACGTCCTGTTCCAAAGAAATCAAGGAACTGCTTTGGACGGGCTTCGCGGCTAAAGGGCCAAAAACGGCTGCCAATGCCACCACCCATGATCACGCAATAATTGTTCTTGTTATCCATGTTTGTTTTAAAAATTTATACAAAGTTATATCATACTAATATACAAACAAAACGATTAGGGACAATAGCGAAATAAAATTATACGATTCTTTTTCAAAAAAGTTATACCTGATCTTTTGATATATGAAAAATATGTGTACTTTTGCACCGCACTAGGCACAAGCCCAGATGGCGGAATTGGTAGACGCGCTGGTCTCAAACACCAGTGGATTCACTTCCATGCCGGTTCGATCCCGGCTCTGGGTACTCGAAAACCCTGATTTTCAGCTGAAAATCAGGGTTTTGCTGTTTAGAAAGGGACAGAATGGGGACAAATATTTACTTAACCTCAAATAATGGCTTGCCATATCCTAATTCAATATTTTTGTCTCGAATCTTTGTATACAGGTCGATCATTGTTCCATTTTCAGAAATCCATTCCAATATCATATTAATTAGTTCGTGTATATTCGGAATATAAGCCATACGTCCATCAGCGCCCCTAATACCTTGATCATTTTTTCTATGACCAGCCGTCAAAAAGGTGTTCTTTTCTTCATATATATAGTCCCTTGCTTGTTTATAGGAATCTCCTTTAGGTAAATAATCACGAAGCAATTTATTTACAACTTTATAATATAGCTCATACTTCTCTTGAGGATTATCTATTGGCTCAAGCATCATTTCCTCAATTTCTTTCTTAAGTTGTATATTTCCATCGAAATCAAAACCCAAAGTCTGATCTTTAACCTCATCCGCTTTAGCTAGAATAAGAAGTTTTTCCGCATCTTCTAGTTCTTTTTTTCTTAAGGCTTCTTTTTTGACTTTCTCATCATCAGTCGGCTCACTACTTCCTTTCTTCTTCATAAATAGATATATTAAATATTATAAACTAATTCTTTAAGTTGTTTTGCACTTTCAGCCAAAGTTTCCCTTTCAAAAGGGTGAGTATTCAAATATTTCAATGCTATTTCGGAACTTGGTATTAATTTCGAAACGGGATGCCCCCATGCATTTCTTTCTTGACAATAAAAAGCGTAAATAAATGAGGCGTGAACAGACCATTCTTTACTATATTTACTTATTGTAGCTCTAGAATTTATATATGGGCTAATAAAATTGAGCCTGTCTTCGCTTAAAAAATATTCTTTAGCAAAATTGTCCGCAGCATCTTCATTTAGTAGGAATAAATCCATTTCTCCTGTTAAGTGGTATCTATTAACACTAATATCGTCAAAGTCATATAAAACATGATGAAGTTCATGTAATAATACAAACCATAATGTAGGATATCTTTTGTTTAAATTGGATAAAACAATACATGGTCTACCATCAATAATGAATGTCGCTCCTTTTACTTGTAGATTTGCAATAGAGGGCTGAAAAATAACTGTAATTCCAACTGTATATAAAGCTTTAGCAACAATTGTCAATCCATTCTCTTCATCCCTTGAGTAAGGTCGAATTTTAGGTAATAATTCGATTAATTTTTGTCTATTGTATTCATAAGGGTTTGCAATATCTTTAAAAAGTGAATATGCCGCTTTCAGCCAAAAGTCTCGAACTTTGTCATTAGACGTTTTTTTAGAACGACTGAATGCAGGAAATACTTTATTTTCTGAAAAATCATAAATTGTACTAAGTCCAAAAAAAGTATTAACCCTCTGTTTTACATTAGATATACTTTTGGAATCAATAAATTTAGATTTAATGAGAGACTGAATGTCGAAATTTTCGAGCAAAAAACTAGCTTCTCTAGCTTTTTGAATCTCTCTAATTTGTTCAATATCCATTTCTGGGATATACATTTTCATTATCTCATTTACGGATAAGCCCAGAAAGTGACCTAATTTTATAATATTTACAACATCTATTCTTTTAGCTGTGTTTTCTAATATGGGTCTCAAAGTTTTGGCTTCCATTGACAACAATTTTAGAGCTTGATTTTGAGTAATATTCAACTCTCGAAGCTTATCTTCGAATAGCTCTTTAATTGACTTATCATCTGACATATTTCCAGTATCACTGACCGATAAATCAAGTATCTTCCTAAACTCTATATTTTCTTTATCCATTTTGTTTGGTAAATTTACCTACAAAAATAAGATATTTTTCAGATATGCCATGAAATGTTAGGTAAATTTACCTATTTTAAATAAAAAGTAGTAGTTTCTTTTATATCATCTCTGTATAATATAATTGAAAAGTATACCACTAAGTGTCTCG
>POVV01000346.1_pt1 | contig 32934 bp, 28 predicted proteins | sample 1560271 | NCBI WGS metagenome assembly POVV01 (sample SAMN08337232, study PRJNA429181) | Bioreactor metagenome, whole genome shotgun sequencing project. | biome: cows' rumen and soil; feature: anaerobic; isolation source: anaerobic chemostat enrichment culture, galacturonate as sole carbon... | reverse complement strand
GTCCACAGCATTTGCCAGGGATTCAGCTGCTTCATCCACAAGTCTGGAACCATTTGCCACCGCCAGAACGGACCCTTCAATCAAATGGGTCGTGCTTTTTGCTGCTTCTGAGCTTTTGGAAGCCAGATTCCTTACCTCATCAGCAACCACTGCAAATCCTTTTCCAGCCTCTCCCGCACGGGCCGCTTCCACCGCCGCATTTAAGGCCAGAATGTTCGTCTGAAAGGCAATATCCTCAATAGTCTTAATGATCTTCCCTATTTCGCCGGAGCTTTCATTAATCTCCGCCATGGCTGAGACCAGCTCCCTCATGTGATGGTTGCTGGTTTCCAGCTCCCTGGACGCAAGGATCGCCAGTTCATTGGCCCCGGTGGAATCTTTTGCATTCTGCTCGATCTTATGGGAAATATCACCGATCGTTGCCGCCAGTTCTTCCACGGAACTGGCCTGTTCTGTTGCTCCCTGGGCCAGAGCCTGAGAGCTGGCTGAAATGCTTTGGGAACCGTATGCCACCTGATCAGAAGTCACGGTGATCCGATCCATAGTAGTGGTAAGCGTACCTCTGATCTTGAGAAGGGATCTTTTAATCTTCTCAAAATCCCCCTTATAATCGTACTGAAGCTGGAAAACCAGATCTTTCTCCGCGACCTGGTTTAATACCGCGGCGATTTCATCGATATAATTCACATAATTCTTCAGCTGGCTCACCGTATTCCCCAGGGACGCTGCTACCATACCGATCTCATCATCACCGGATACATCTACTTGAAGATCAAGCTTACCCTCAGCGATCCGCTCCGCAATGGCGGATAATTTTCTAAGAGGATTGGATATCCCCCTGGCCATTACAAAGATGATCAGAAAAAGGACAAAAGAGCCCAGAGTAAAGATCGTGGTTATAATGCCTATCACCTCTTTTTTAGAGGAAAGTACCTCCGACTGGTGAATGCTTGATAAAACAAGCCAACCCGAGTCCCCTACCCGGTTAATGGAACCGAAATAAGGAACCTTTTCCATGGTATAATCGTAATTTCCAACCTCCTGGCCTGCAAATGCATCCTTGATGTTCTGGGAAACGTCAATCTCGGAAAACGTCTTTTGGATCAGATCATTGTTAGGGTGATACACGATCTGGCCGCCTTCTGTTGCCAGGATAACGGAGCCCGTCTTCCCAATCTTATAATTGCCTAAAATCGTAACTAACTGGGATAATTTTATATCAACTCCCATCACACCTAAGGGCTCCCCTGTTTTGCTGTCAAACACCCCGCTGACAGCGCTGACAATGGTCTGACCTGTGCTGACATCCACATAAGGCTCCGTCAGGATCGGATGATCCAGTTCCATGGCCCGGTACCAGGGTCTTTGGGAAATATCCCATCCGTCTTCCGAGGTGAAATTATCCGACTGGGTCACCTGGCTCACATCCAGATCTGCGATCCATGCCGCAAGGATATTATCCTTATCCGTTGCCTGAATATTATCAAGGGTTTTCTTTATCTCCGGATACCCCTCACAGTCCGGCAGCCTTACCTTACCGGTGGCATTTGTGAGAAAGGCTTCCGCCTGGCTGCTGGCAGCCGCACTCTTAACCTCAGCCAAATAAAAAGTCAGGAATGAATTCACCTGGTTTGCTGCCGCAAGAGAAGCTGAGTCCAGCATCTGTATCGACTGGGCCTGCATGCTCTTACCGGCCTGACCTGAAATGAAAACTCCTGACAAAATAAAAATAAATACGACTGGAATGGAGATACCGAATAGCAACTTCGTAAAAATGTGTTTTTTTCTTTTGTGCTTCATAGAAATCCCTCCTCCTTTGTTTAGTTACCATAAATATAGCACGGCAAAAACAGCTATGCAACTGAAATAATAACAAATTTAAGGACGCTATAGAATATTGCCCTGCAAATGCGGGAAATAGGATTTCATAACCTGTTCTAATGTCTCTTTATCCTTATCCTTCATAGGAGTAAGAGGAAGCCTGTAGCTTTCCTCGCACAACCCCAGAAGGGAAAGGGCCGCCTTAACCGGCACAGGGTTTACATCCATAAACAGAGCATTCATCATGGCAAGCAGCTCCAGCTGCATATCTCTGCTCTTTTCCATTTCACCTTCAAAAAAGTACTGACATATCATATGGGTCTCAAAAGGCATGACATTGGCTAAAACAGAGATCACTCCCTTACCCCCCAGAGAAAGGATGGGGACAATCTGGTCATCATTCCCTGAATAAAGGTCGAGCCTGTCACCGCAGAGAGCAGCAGTTTTTGCAATACTGGAAATATTTCCTCCTGCCTCCTTAACAGCCCGGATATTGGGGTGTTCCGACAGTTTTAAATAGGTTTCCGGACTAATATTAACCCCGGTACGGGTCGGGACATTATAAAGTATGATAGGGATCTCCACGCTGTCTGCCACTGCCGTAAAATGCTCCACCAGCCCATGCTGGGAGGTTTTGTTATAGTACGGAGTCACCTGTAACAGTGCGGATGCCCCTAATGACTGGGCCTTTCGGGACAAGCGCACGGCGTGGGACGTACAGTTGCTTCCGGTTCCCATGATCACGGGGACCCGATGATTTACATAATGCACCACAAATTCGATCAGTTCCAGCTTTTCCTTTTCTTCCAACGTAGCGGATTCCCCCGTGGTCCCATTAACCACAATGGCATCCGTGCCATTTTCCAGCTGAAATTTCAGCAATTTTTCCATTGCCTTAAAATCCAGGTTTCCATGGCTATCCATAGGCGTAACGATGGCTACCGCTGAGCCTTTAAAAATCGCATCTTTCATAGGCACTCATTCCCAAAATTAGAGGTTCATACTAACAAAAGTATGACAAACATCCCCTGTTGGTACCATACACAAATCATTTTTTTCATCATATAAACCATTATAAGGAGTGATGACTATATGTATAATATTCTTCTTTTAGGCGGCGATTCCAGGCAGCTTTATTTAAACCAGATATTAACCAAAAACGGCTTTCAAACAACCCTTCACAATAGCAGCGGGGATTCCTCATTTTCCATGGAAGAAGCTATAAAAAACAGCAATGTCATACTTTGTCCCATCCCATTTACCAGGGACAAAATCAACCTGTTTTCCGACAACGGCTTGACTGATCTGGGCATCGGGAATCTATTGAACCTTTTGACCTCAGACCATACCCTTTTCGGCGGAAGCATCCCTGCCTATGTAAAGGAATATGCCAGGGAAAACGGCATTGCATGTTTTGACTATATGGACATGGAGGATATCACCGTAAAAAATACCATTGCGACCGCAGAAGGCGCCATTGCCGAGGCCATTCGATTAAGTCCCGGCCGCCTTCACAAAAGTAAATGTCTTGTGACCGGCTTTGGCCGGTGTGCAAAAACCCTGGCACTGAAATTAAAGGGCATGGATGCCGAAGTAACCATTGCCGGCCGAAAGGAAATACAGCTTGTCCAGGCGGCCTCCATGGGATTTGATGCCAGAGCACTTTGTGATCTGGCCCCGGTTATAGGGAATTATGAGTTTGTCTTTAACACCATCCCAGCCCTAGTCATTGAAAAAGATCTGATTCGTTCCATGAATCCGGACGTAACGGTCATTGATATTGCATCCGCCCCCGGCGGCGTTGATTTTAGTTTCTGCAGGCAGCAGGATATCCGCGCCAAGCTTTGCCTGGGACTGCCTGGAATCTACGCACCCCAGTCATCTGCGGAAATTCTATACGAAGCAATTGTTAAATCTCTGTCATAAAGGAGTGTCATATGAAACTGGAAGGAATGAAAGTAGGCCTGGCAATCACCGGGTCCTTTTGTACTTTTGATAAAATAGAAAAAGAAATAAAGGTTTTGGTGGATAAAGGAGCCGATATATACCCGATCTTTTCCACCAATGTACAGACAACGGATTCCCGTTTCGGAGATACCGGGGAATACATGAAGCGGATCTCAGCCATGACAGGCAATACGCCCATCCTGAACCTGGAGGAAGCGGAGCCTATCGGACCCAAAGGCTATCTGGATATCCTGATCATCGCCCCCTGTACCGGAAATACCCTGGCTAAGCTGGCCAACGGCATCACAGATACCCCAGTGCTCATGGCAGCAAAAGCCCACTTAAGAAATTCCAAGCCCCTGGTGATCTCTCTCTCCACCAATGACGCCCTTGGAATTAATTTTAAGAATGTGGGAGAATTGTTTAACGTAAAAAATATCTATTTTGTTCCCTTTGGTCAGGATGACCCGATGAAAAAGCCTAATTCCATGATCGCGCACACTGAACTTATTGCAGATACGCTGGAATACGCTTTAGACGGGAAACAGATTCAGCCAGTCATTTTTTAATCTAAGTAACAGGCATACTGCCCCACACCCACAGCGGTCTGGAGTGCGTACTGCTGCTTAAGGGGAAATTACAGGTGGAAATCAACCGCGATATTTATCACATGTCCCCGTACCTGCCGATAACAGTCAGCCTTTTAATATTTGTTTTGAGCATTAAAGGCTGACTGTTTTTTATTTACACTTCTTGCTGCCACTTTCCTTTTATCCCTTTATTAAAAGGCGGTTCATATAGCTTCTGGTATCATATGAATTATTAGTATTATTTATATCATTTGTATCATCTTGATTAAAACTCATTATATAATGTGCTCTTGACTGGTCATATATTTTAAATCCGAATTGCTTATATAGTTCATGAACTGGATCAGATTTATAAACATATAAAAATATCGGCTTGTTTACCTGTTTGGAATGGGTCGTAATATGCTTTAGATAAAATGCTTCTATCCCTTTCAGCCGGGCAGGTCCGGTAAGGGAAAGAGAGATCTCACAAATCTTATCCGGCAGTTCGTTAAATGCGAAAAAACCAACTATTGTATTGAATTGCAGTATCTTTTTGAAACAACTATATTTTAACATTTTATGAAAACTATCTGTGTTTAATATAACTTGTATATCATCGATCCAGCCATCATAGTATTCGTCCATGTATTTCTTATGGCATGCTCTTTTTATATCTATGTATTTTTCCAAGTCATTTTCAACCGTATCTTGTAAGGAAAATCCTCTGCCAATTAACTCCTCCGATAATACCATATGTCCTCCAGACTGCCTGCAGTCATTTGCCTGTTAACAAACTCATGATCCATGGCTCATGAGACAGGTAATGGCTGGTGAGCTATTTTGAATTATTATATTGGTATTATCATAATAGCTTGGGCAAAAAAATATTACCATGTTTTTATTTTGTACTATATCAGTTTCATCTTGCAGGATATGGCATCCCATCGAAAGGAGTCCTGTCCCCCCAAACAAATTGAAATTTGGCCAAGAATGACAGGTACCTTTCCGTTTTCCAAGCATAACATATGACAAATTGTTTTATTGAAAGGCAGTAATATTATGGCTACTTGTCCTCAAGGACTGTTTCCTTATACCATTCGACGCGGCGATACACTATGGATGATTGCACAACGTTATTATACTTCCGTTGCTGCTATTAGAGCGGCAAATCCAGGCTTAAATCCACAGAACTTAACAGTGGGGCAGACCATTTGCGTCCCGGCAAGAAGAACTCCCCGTCCTCCGGTTCCGACTCCTCCTTCCGGCGGCGGTGGAAACCGCTGTCCAGTAGGTCTTCGCACTCATGTCGTTCAGCAAAATGATACCTTATGGCTTCTTGCTCATCGTTACTGCACCACCGTAGAAACCATTGTGGCACTGAACCGCGGCTTAACTCCCGGCAATCTGAGAGTAGGTCAGGTAATCTTAATTCCGGCCGGATACAACCTGTCCAATCTACCTTTCTGGTTCCGTTCCCAGGATGTCCAGGATTTCTCTCAGATGGAAGTGAATGACAGCAGTGATACGACCTACTATCCGGAAGAAACCTATTCCTTTACTGCTGATTCCAATGATACACAATAGCTGCTTTTTCAGTGACTTAAAACTGCGGCAAAGAAGATCACAGCTTTGAATTTTGCATATATCCTGTCAATCTGTTTATCAGGCAGGTGAACGGTATTCTCAGGTAACGGTATCGTTTTACAAATTTAACTCCAACTTTCAATCAACGTTTGAAAGTTGGAGTATTTTTCTTAGAGTCGCTTCTTTGCATATTTTTATCTGACCTCTGGCCTATAGACTGCTGGCTAAGACTACTGTATTGAATATTTCAATCCACCAGATCATAACGTTACGGAAGTTTTACGGAAACATCAGAACCTTCGATGCTACGTTGCACATCACCTTAGCAGGGTGGCACAATCAGCACCGGCAAGGTAGAGCCCCCGTAAGGCATTACAATTACTCTGGCCTCTTTCCCCAACTCTTCTGCTGCCGCCTCATAAGCCTCCTGAATATGATCAAATGGCTCCATAAAAATACTCTTAACTAATTCTTTTTCAATTCCTGACACCAGAAAAATTTTAGCACGTTTCAAAGTTCTGGCAAAAGATGCGGCTTTATGTCCTCCTATCTGGAAATCTTTTTGTATCCGTTCCAGAATCTCGTCCACACTTTCTGCCTCCAGCATCCATTGTTCGAACACAGCACCTCCAAGTCCTTCCGGGCATGCCCCGGCTAAAATGATGATTCCGCCGGGCCTTACTGCCTGTTCCGCATTGGCAAGGGCCTTCTGGGTCTGATAAAGGTTTAAGTCCTTAGGCGCTCCTCCCTGGGAAACAATGACAATATCTGCCAGCTCAGTGATTTCCTTACGAAAAAAACCGTCCAGAAAATGACAGCCCTTTCTGTGAGCCTGCTTTAAATCGCCGGCCACTGCATAAACGATATTTTTATGCTCATCCAGAACTACATTGAAGAGAAAATCCACGCCGCAGATGCCGGCAGCTTCTTCTAAATCCTTACGCACGGGATTTTCTTCCAGGGATCCCGCCCTTGACATCGGGTCGGTCATTTTGCTGTGGTTCAATCGGATCGCATCCATTGTGGACACCCCCGGCATGATTGCCTTTGCTCCGCCTGAATAACCTGCAAAAAAATGGTACTCGATATTTCCCAGGCATATTCTTAAATCAGCGAAAGCCACCTTATCTGCGATATCAACCGGTGTACCCTCCCTGGTATAACCCATATGGACAAATTCACACTCTGATGAATCCATACATCTGCATGTTTCATATATTTCGTCTCCCGCCAGATGCCGCATCTCCTCCTCGGTCTGCCTCCTGTGGGTTCCAACTGCAAATACAATTGTAATACAGGAACGGCTGATTCCTGCCTTTTCCAGTCTTTTTACCACATGGGGAAGAACCCGCCAGGAGGGCATGGGCCTGGTGACATCGCTGGTAACAATGACAACATCTTTCTTTCCTGCTGCAAGCATCTCCAGAAGCGGAGTTTCTACCGGATTGTCCAGCGCCTGCTCTATGATCTCCCCCTCTGATAACACACATTCTTTCTTTTCGGGGACAAGAATATCAGCTATCACATCCTTAGGGAGCTTTACACACTCCATTCCGGATCCATAGCCCAGTTCAATCTCTTCCATCGGCCGATGCCTCAATTGATACACATCATTCACCTTAACCACCGGCCTGTATTGGGACATACGTTTTATTCCTCCGGTTTTTAACCATTGGCTGTATGCCATTATAAAAGCCGCGACCCCTTTCTGCTCGTCCTGTACAATTGGTTCCCTTAAATAATATTCTGCACTTCCATCTCTTTCCATCCGGTTTTCGGGGCCAAGCCCTGCACCGGCACAGATGCCATCCAAATGCAGTCTGCCATTTTTGAAGGTTATTTTATTTGCTTCCAAAGACATCATGATCCCGGCGGCCTTCATAAAATATGCTTCACCGAATATTCCCATCTCATATCCTTTAAAAAGAGAGTAGGCAACCATAGCAGATGCTGAAGTCTCCAGATAATTTCCGTATTTATTTCCAAGGGCTGTCAGCTGAAAAAACAGGCCGCTTTCCTGATCCTGATATGCAAGGATCCCATCCACAGCTTCTTTCCACAGTCCTGCCAGATATTGCCATTCATCCTCTTCCCTGGGTAAAATTTCACAGCAGTCTGCCAGTGCCATCAGATACCATCCCTCTGCGCGGGACCAAAAATTGGCGGACCGTCCAGTCACCGGATCTGCCCAAAATTGCTTCTTTTCTTCATCGTAAGCATGAATATAGAGATGGGCCGATTCATCATACAGGAATCTGCGGGCATTCCCAAACTGCTTTACTACATCTTGGCAGCTCTGTCTATTTCCTAGTTCTTTTCCATAAGAAAGATAAAAAGGGGCAGACATGTAAAGACCATCCAGCCAGATTTGACCTGGGTATATCTTTTTATGCCAAAAGCTGCCGCTTCGGGTTCTCGGCTGATTTTTCAGCTGCCCCATCAGATGCTTTGCCGCGATTCGGTAACGTTCCTGACCAGTCTCCCTATAGAGATAAAGCAGAGCCCGCCCTGAAGGCAGTTTATCCAGGCTGTACTCTTCCCTGTCGTACCACAGAATCGTGCCATCTTTACATACATAGCGGTCTAAAAAGGTTTCCATCGTTTCCCGGTAACAGGGATCGCCTGTGGCCTCATGCATAGCTGCCATAGCCCGGAGGACACAGCCATCCTCATAGTTCCAAAACTTCCGGTCCAGCTTTTCAAATGATTTTCTATACTGCTCTATATAAATCTCAGCATTCATTGCTTTCCTCTTTCATTCTCTTAAGAAACAAAGGCTTAATTCCCCCTGCTTCCAGAATGGACATGGCATAATCTCCTATTTTTTCGCACTGATATACTTCATCTGCTGTCAGGTTTTTTATTTCTCCTGTTCTCATATTCACCTGCAGTTTCTCTCCATCCTTTACCTTCCCGGAAATACCTTTGCATACAAGAAGGGGAAGCCCAAGATTAATGGCGTTACGGTAAAATATCCGTGCAAATGATTCGGCTACAACAGCGCCTGCTCCCATATGAATCAATGCAATCGCGGCATGCTCCCGGCTGGAACCGCAGCCAAAATTTGTTCCTGCAACCATGATTCCTTCTTTTGGAAAATCCCTGGCAATATTTTCATCCACACCTTCCAGACAATGGCTGCCGATCTCATCAGGATCCGTCAGGGCTAAATACCGGCCGGGATAGATCTGATCCGTATCAATATTTTTTCCCAATATCATTGCCGGACCACTAAAATTTTCTTTCATATTTTCATTCCCCCCTCCCGGAACTAATCTCCGGTTTCTCCTTCTCTTCTTTTAAGCTTCTGGTGGCTGGAACCGTCAGATAACCTGTCATCGCAGATATTGCCACTGTTGCCGGTGAAGCAAGATAAATTCCTGAATCCCTGCTGCCCATCCTGCCCGGGAAATTACGGTTAGATGTGGTGACACACACTTCACCTGCTGCCAGCACCCCCTGATGAGCACTGAGACACGGACCGCAGCCAGGCGCCGATATTGTTGCACCTGCCTCCAGAAGAATTTCCAAATATCCTTTGGCAATGCTCTCCTGAAGTACTTCTTTTGAAGCCGGGATTACGATCATACGCACGTGGGATGCTATCTTTTTTCCTTTCAGAATCTGTGCTGCCGTTTCTATATCTGTCAGTCTTCCGCCTGTACATGTTCCGACAAATGCCTGGTCAATCCGTACCTGTCCCGCCTGTCTTACAGACCCCACATTATCAACGCTGGACGGCATGGACACCTGTGGCTCCAGATCGCTGATATCAAAGACATGGATTTCCTCATATTCAAAATCTTCATCTGTATGCTCGATCTCAAATGGATGGTCTGTCCTGCTTCTTACATACTCAAGTACTGCCTGGTTGGGCTGTATGTATGCTGTTTTTGCTCCCATTTCCACCGCCATATTGCAGAGTACCATCCGCCCGGCCACATCCAGCCGCTCCACATAATCTCCGGTGAATTCTATTGCCTTATATACGGCTCCGTCCGCTTTCATTTTTCCAATTATATGAAGGATCACATCCTTGGGAAGCACGTGATCAGCAGGGATCCCTTCCAGATGAATCTTAATGATCTCAGGTACCCTAAACCATAGCTTTCCTGTGATCAGAACCGTTGCCATATCCGTTGCTCCAATTCCCGTGCCAAGGCAGCCAAAGGCCCCATGAGTGGTAGTGTGAGAATCTGTGGCAACCAGAATCATTCCCGGGTATACAAGACCTGCCTCCGGCATCACCTGATGGCAGACCCCGGCATTAACATCAAAATGATGGGTTAACTCCTGCTCCTCCTTAAACTGGCGCATCTCCTTGTGATTCTGGGCTGCCATAATCGTAGGTGACGGCGCATAATGGTCAAAAACAAACGCTGCCTTATCTTTATCCCAGACCTTTTTCCCTCCCATTTCCTTAAAGGAATAGACTGTCTGAAGATACAGGTCATTAATCTCTGCAAAATCAATATCAGCAGTTATGATTTCCCCACACGCAACGTGCTCCCGGCCGCTGTGCTTTGCTAAAATCTTTTCAATCGCATGCATATATTTTTCTCCTGTTTTAATCCGTTATCTTCATCTTAAACTTCCCTCTGCCGTAAAAAGGAGTGCTGCAAAATGCATATCCCCCATTCTGCAGCGCTCCCTTGACGCTTCCTTAGCCCCACTACTCAGAAATTGCTGCCTCTATTTCCCTGTTGATTCCATCAATCAGCATATCCGCACAGGCGGCCGCATTTTCTTCCCCGTAGCTTAATGACTGAATTGCCAGGGTATAAACACCATCAGGAGTCTTCAGTGCAGCACGTTCTGTAAAAATGTCCAGCATAAACGTTGACCATACCATCAGCTTCTTATTCATATCAGCAACCAGGCTTCCCTCTGTGTCTACATATTTGACCGCATTTTTATTACTGGGAATACCACGGCTGTCACCCAGAATCGCTGCCCCCTCTTCATCTCCAAAAAGGAACTGAATCAGAGCAGCAGCCTCTGCCGGATGCTGTGAGGAGGAAGTAATGGCGATTACCTGGGAAGCCTTTAAGGGGCCGCCATGAAACTCTCCCATATTAATCATATCGCCTACTACAATTTCTCCATCCGTTACTGCTTCCACATACTTGTCAATGTTGGTATCCCAGCACATTGCTCCGCCGTAGTGACCGTTAATCCAGCTCTCACCTGTTTCCAGAAGTTCAGAAGTTCCCTCTCCTGCCAGTCTCTCTGAATCAGGAATTACATGCTTGTCTTCCAGACTCTTAATAAACTCCAGACCCTCCTGAATCTCTTCCTTCGAATATTGAAGCTCATTGTCCTTAATCCAGTCTTTTCCATATTTACACTGGAGATAATAAATCATTAAATGCACTTTTACATAGTCCGCACAGGCAAAAGGATAATAGGATCCGTCCTCATATGCCTCAAATTTTTCTCCAGCTTCATAAAGCTCATCCAATGTTGTCGGAATTTTGGCTCCCACCTTATCATAAGTAGTCTTATTCCAGATAAATCCACGTCCGGTATTGGCTATGGGAAGAGCCTGGAGCGATCCGTTTACTGTATAGAATTCCTTATCGTAATCTTCGTAGCTAGACAGGTCTATAATATTGGAAACCTTGTTTAAATCAAAAAATGTGTCTCCCTTTGGAGAATAGGCAAAAACCCAGTCCATATTCAACTGTATTACATCTGCCGCCGCACCGGCATTAAGAGCCAGAGATACCTTCTCTTCATGGCCGCTGAAAGCCTCATACTCCGCTTCTACCTTAATATTTGGGTATTTGGTTTCAAAGGCCTCAATCGCTTTAAGAGTCTTCTCATGGCGTGAGTCACCGCCCCACCAGTTAAAGCGCAAGGTAATGGGATCCTTAGTATTGATCTCCATTGCCCCTTTAGTCTCTGCCGGAGATTCAGCGCCGCTGTCTTCCTTAGCAGCCTCAGTCTTAACCTCAGGAGCCGCCGTTTCCTTTGGCTTTGCAGGCATACAGCCTGCCAATGACCCCACCATAGCACCAGCAAGAATCAGACTAACCAGTTTTTTCCCTCGTTTTTTCATGTGTAACCTCCCTATTTTATTTTTGTATTTTATTGTTACCCCTTAACTCCTCCTGCCGCAATACCCTCCACAAAAGAATCCTGTGCCATAAAAAATACGATAAGAGATGGAATGATTGCTAACAGTGACATCGCCAGGATCCGGTTCCAGTCGAATCCTGACTCGGTATCCATAGACATTCTCAAAAATATGGATACCGGATATTTACGGACGGAATTGATATAGATCAATGGTCCCATAAAGTCGTTGGATGCCCACATAAATTGAAACAGGGCGCAGGAAACGACGGATGGCTTTATCATGGGAACTATAACATACCAAAGCCTTTCTACTACATTACAGCCATCAATCTCAGCAGCCTCCTCAAGCTCCCTTGGAATCCCCCTGAGGAACTGAATCAGCATATATACGAAGAAGGTATCCCCTGCCAGCATGGATGGAATCACAATAGGCAGGTATGAGTTCAGCCAGCCAACCTCGTTAAACAGTATGTACTGCGGTACATTTAAAACAACCTGCGGCAGAAACAGGGTTGAAAGCAGCAGCGCAAAGAGCAGCTTTTTTCCTACAAACTGAAATCTTGCAAAACCATAGGATGTGACGACCGCTGATACCACTGTAATTACAACCTTGGGGATTACAAACTTATAGGTATTCCCCATAAAATGAAGCAGATTCATACCTTCGTAGCCCTTAAATCCATTCCTGTATCCATCAAGAGTCGGCGCCAAAGGTAAAATTCCTGCACTGGAAAACAGCTCTGAGTTCGTCTTGAATGAAGCTCCTATCATCCAGCACAGCGGGTATATCATCACAATCCCTAAGCTGATCAGAAGGAGATACCGTAAAAACAGGTTAAAACTTGCTTTTTCTTTTCTGTTCATATGTTACCTCCCATCCTCATCTGCATAGTAAACCCAATACTTCTGGCTTATAAATGCCACCGCGGTAAATGCCATAATAACCAGGAACAAAAGCCAGGCAATAGAACTGGCAAGCCCCATTTCATTTCTCTTAAAGGCTTCATTATAAACAAGCAGTGACACCAGAGATGTTGAACGCAGCGGCCCGCCCTGAGTTACAATAAAAGGGCCGTTAAACTCCTGGAATTTATGGCACAGCTGTGTCACAAAATTATAAAAAATAACCGGCGTAATGAGCGGCACCGTAATTCTGAAAAATTGTTTTAATTTACCTGCACCATCAATGGCAGCCGCCTCATACAAATCTATCTGTACCCCTTTTAATGCTGCCAGGAATATGATCATAGGAGAACCAAACTGCCATACTCTAAGCAGCACAATGACAAAAAATGCGCCATCCGGATTTCCCAGCCAGTTAAAGGCCGGTATTCCAATTTTCCCCAGAATGATATTCACCAGTCCCTCTGTCTTGAAAAGGAATTTCCACAAAACAGCAATTGATACAGATCCGCCTAAGATAGAAGGAATATAATAAATTGTCCTGAAAAAGTTTAACCCATGTATCTTATTATTCAGGATATACGCGATAAACAGCGCAAATATTAACTCCAGCGGTACGGTCAGGAACGCATACTTAAAGGTCTGCACAAATGCCTTAATTATCAGCTTGTCACTCAATATGTAACGGTAATTATCAAGTCCCACAAAGGAGGCCGTCTTAAAGAGGTTATATGAGTGGAAGCTGTATATAAAGGATGCCACAAATGGATACAGTTTAAAAATAACCAGACCCACCAGCCAGGGCATTACAAAGATAAGGCCTACATTGCGTTTCCAAAACCCTTTCTTCTTTTTCTTCATTCTTTTCTCCCACACATTTATTTCCATCCATTCGGAAGGTAATTTTCTGTATTCTTAATCATTTCATCAACAAGTTTTTCTATCTCCTTTTGATCCTGACATTTATGTCTCACTAAAGGATCGTTCATAAATGCCTTTACCACCAATTCCCGATCGTAAGTTCCTGCAGCCTCCAATATAGAACTGTGATTCTGCACATGCGGTAATACCAGTTCACGCAGTTTTTCAGGAATAGGTCCTGCAGATACCGCCCGGATGCTGTCTCTGGAAAATACGGCATTGGTCTCCACCACCGATTCCCGGGGCAGATTGGGAATCTGTAAGCTGCTGTTAGGAATATTTACATTGCTTACCATACGCCCCAGACCAACCAGCGCTTTAATCTGCTGCACGCCTTCTTCTCCGGAAGGAACGATCTCCATCTGTTCTTCTCCCGCTATAATCCTCTTTCTCCTGGCCAGACGTTCTTCCATCTGCTGAATCCTGAAGTCCACTGTAGTAAGACCGAACTTCCATTCCTTTACGGTATCCGGATTATTCAAATAGGTATTCCCCGGCATAAATTCTGATAAGTGCCTGTCCCCTGCTGCTGCAATTAATCCATAACGGTTAAATAAGTCGAATTTTACCCTATGTCTGCAATTGAAGGTCGATTTCTCCCATGGTCGGTCCAAATCATCGAAACCTTCTTCAAAATTATGGTCAATGTACTCCTTATATATAGGAAAAAGATCCACACCCTCATATGATGCCGTATCAAACCAGGTAAAATGATTGATTCCTAAAACATTGACATGGATATCTTCCCGATTGATTTTTTCAATCCCCAATGCCTTCCCCGCAATCTGCGCCAGTATCTTCTGTGTTCCAAATACTTCATGGCAGCAGCCAAAGGCTTTTATCTCCGGAAATGCCCGGTACAGGCTTGCCACACAGAGACTCATAGGATTGGTATAGCTAATCACCCAGGCTTTCGGGCAGAAATTCTTTATTGCTTCTGCTATTTCCTCGTACATTGGCAGAGTACGCAGTGCACGGATCATCCCCCCCGGACCTGCCGTATCTCCTACAGACTGATAAATCCCCAGCCGTTCCGGCAGATGCACATCGGAACGCATCTCTTCAAATGTGCCTGGCAGAATTGAAATCACGACAAAATCCACACCCTCCAGGGCTTCCTTCAAGCTGCTGGCAACCTCATAGTCCCACTGTCCTTTTGTCTCTTTCCTTTCCTTCAGCTGATTTCCAATGATCTGATTCTCCCTGACAGCCTTTTCATCAATATCATAAAGCCGGACCGTTCCGCCAAGCGCCGGCTCCAGAGCCAGATCTGCCATCAGCTTCCATGCCCATGCCTTGGATCCCCCGCCAATATAAGCCATCTTAATGTCTGAAACATGATGATGATTCCACTTCATCCCTATGCCCTCCTCATGTGTGAAAGGAAATTATTGCATTCCCAATTCCAGTAAAATTGTTCTTCGTATATCGTATATCGTATACGATTTAATATAGTTCTACCACATCCAGGATTGATTTTCAATAGTTTTTATGCATTTATTTTATTTTTTTGATTTTTTATCTATTTTATATGTGCATTATTTCATCATCTCTCCAACTATATTTTGACTCTTTTCACTTTGTATGATAAAATAATTTCATTCTAAGTAAAGCAGGTGAAACAAATGAAAAAGTTAGATTCGTTGGAAATAATGCCCACGCGCATCCGAATCGCTTCCATTCTCCGCAAGGCGATTCTGTCAGGCGATTTTAAAGAGGGGGAAGAACTGTCACTGACTGACACAGCCAGCCATCTTGGTGTCAGCAGAACGCCTGTCCGTGAGGCTTTTCAAATTTTAGCTTCAGAAAATTTAATAACTCTCCGAATGAATAAAGGTGCAATTGTAAATGGAATAACTACTAAGACAATACGTGAACACTTTGAAATGAGAATGCTTTTGGAGGGAGAAGCAGCCGTAAGAGCCACTTTGAGACATTTTGACGTGTCAGACTTAATCAGTTCCCAAGCTCTTATAGAAAGCCTGGGGGAAGATTTTTCTGATGAAGAATACCAGTCCTATAATCAGAATCTCCATACCTCGATCTGGAAGGCGGCAGACAACGTTAAGATGTATACTATCCTTTCCTCTCTTTGGAATGGAAGCTCTTTCGGCAAGACAGTCTCAGCCAAAGAACATCAGCTCATCTCTATAGATGAACATGGAAAGATTCTGGGACATATGCGCGAATACAATCCCTACCTGGTTCGCAAGGAGATGGAGCATCATATTGAACGAAGTATGGAAAATATTATTGATAGTTTTTCATCTAGGGAGTAAAAATGAATAAGAGCTGAGGTGATCTGACTTTCAAGACGGCCTCAGCTCTTATTTGTGTTATTCTACCCTCTGTCAAGATTTAGATAAGTTAAAATAAGAAATTAATCCATATCATGACCCTCAAGTAAGATGCTATCAGCCAGGCAGGATCACGCTTAATAAGCTATCTGTGAATCTGCTGACAGTCCTGGATCCTAATATACTTTGATAAAAGTTTAATTATAATCACTTATCTGGATTGACATTTAAGTGTGATAAAAATATAATATATTATATTATATCGATAAATAATTATCGAATAAACAATCTAAGGAGGAATTAACATGGCTAATATAATTGGCAGCCCTGAACGTTACGTTCAAGGCAGAGGGATATTAGGTGAACTATGTAAACATTTGCAAAATATAGGAAAGGCGCCCTTTATTTTAGTTAGTGAATCAGGTAAGGGACGTGTTGAAGAACCTATCGCAAAGAGTGCAAAAGAATATAATACTAAATTATTTTTCGAAATCTTTCAAGGTGAGTGCTCTCGCAAAGAAATTGACCGCTTAGTGAAAGTATATAAGGAATCTGGTTGTGATGTAGTTGTTGGAATTGGAGGAGGAAAGATCCACGATACAGCAAAAGCTCTTGCTTTTTACGCGGAAGCTCCTGTAGTAATCGTTCCTACCATTGCCGGAACAGATGCTCCATGCAGTGCTTTATCGGTTATCTATACAGATGACGGCGCATTTGAAGATTATCTTTTTCTTCCTAAAAATCCAAATATGGTTTTGGTCGATACTGAGATAATTAGCCGTGCTCCGGCACGTTTACTTGTATCTGGTATGGGAGATGCACTGGCAACCTATTTTGAAGCCCGTGCATGTATGCAGTCAAACAGTCCTAACTTTATTGGCGGCTACTATACCATCACCTCTATGGCAATTGCCAAATTATGCTATGATACATTACTTGCCAATGGTATTAAGGCTCTTGTTTCTGCGCAAGCAAAAGTATGTACAAAAGCACTGGAAAACATAGTTGAAGCAAATACATACCTTTCAGGTATTGGTTTTGAAAGCTGTGGTATCGCAGCAGCCCATGCGATTCATAATGGATTTACAGCTATACATGAAACGCATCAGTGTTACCATGGCGAGAAAGTGGCTTTTGGTACTTTAACTCAATTAGTACTTGAAAATGCTTCTCCGGAAGAATTTGAAGAAGTGATGAATTTTTGTTTAGATATCGGATTGCCAACAACTCTGGAGGATCTTGGAATTCATGAGATTAAAATAGATGAATTAATGAAAGTTGCAGAATTAGCATGCAGCCCCAATGATACAATGGGGAACATGCCATTAACTTTAACACCCGAAATAGTCTGTGATGCAATTATTGCCACAGATAAACTGGGTCATTATTTTAAAGCAAAGCGGCTTTAATTAAAGACCCTTTCAAGGTGGCATGAACATACTTTAGTGGAAACGGAATTACCACAGGAAAATTTGATTAAAATATTACTGCAGCGCGAATGGGGTAACGCTAAGGAGCGTCCTAACGCTTGCTGCGGCTTATACAGAGAAGCGGCGGGCCTTCCGTCTGCCGTTTTACTATAAAAAGAGAGCTTATTCCGGATGCTCAATATGAGACTCCGGAACAAGCTCGAGATTATATTTTTACATACATTGAATGATATTATAATACTAAAAGGATTCATTCTGCTCTTAGGTATATAACTCCGTCTCAACTTAAAGAACAGCATTCATAAAATCCTCTTAACTTCATATCTGCAAGACCTTGACAACCCCAATTATTATGGAAAATATTTTAGAATATGCTGTGCCACTGTGCACACCTGTCCAGCCTGATTCGTAATCTCAATATTTCCTATTGTTTTATCATGTTCCTCATCTTTTGCCGCAATGGTATACGTAACGGTCAGCGTATCACCGATAAAGATTGGTTTAACAAAGCGTACATGGTCATAACCGTAAGAAACGCTGGGCATTGGGGCCTTCTCTGCTACTATCGTGGACGTCGTAGAAGCAAATCCCAGTGACAGCACACCATGTGCAATCCGCTTTTGATAGACTGTTTTTTTCATATACTCTTCATTCACATGGTTAGGGCTCAAATCTCCCGTTATTCCGGCAAACAGATACACATCCGATTCACCGATAGTCTTACTAAAGGTAAAGATATCCCCTATTTCAAAAGGTAATTTGCTCATCGTAATCTCCTCTTTTTTAGAATCCGGAATCATACAGCTCGTTAACATTCTCCGGCGTTACCAGTGTAACCGGAATCAGATTGACTTTTTCCACAGGTTTTCCATCCAGAATTTCCTTGGCCAGTTCAAACGCTTCTGCAGCTCCGGTAGGGTATAGTACAGTTGCTGACAGCTTTCCTTCTTTAATCTTGTCAAAGGTTTCTTTCTGACCGTCTGCTCCTGTAATCAGCATTTCGGAAGTCCGCCCGGCTGCATCTGTAGCCTGCAGAGCGCCAAGAGCCATGTTATCACTCATACAGAATACAGCCTGAATATCTTTGTTCGCTTGAAGAATATCTTCCATAGTCTTCATTGCCACATCACGTTTATAATCTGCCGATAAATCCACAATCAGTTTCATGTCTGGATATTGCTCCAAGGCTTCTTTAAAACCGATCTCCCGGTCCAGAGTTGCAGAAGCACCCAGGGTACCCTGCATCATTACTATATTTCCCTTACCGCCCAACTGCTCAGCAAAGTACTCAGCCGTAATGGTCCCAATCATCTTATTATCGCCGCCTACAAATGTGGTATAGTCTTCGGTACTGATCGTGCGGTCAACTAAAATCAACGGAATCCCTGCATCCATAACTTTTTTCGCTACCGGCGCCAGTGGCTGGGACTGGGTCGGGCTCATAATGATAACATCTACCTTTTTAGCAATAAGATCCTCAACGTCATTCGTCTGCTTGGCCGGATTGTTCTGACCATCGGTAAAAATCAGCTCCCAGCTTAAGTTCTGCTCTTTGATAATATTCTCCATCTCACTTTTCAGCGCCACACGGTAAGGCGTATTCATATGGCACTGGGACACGCCTACAACGATCTTGCGCTCTGCGGCCGGCTGGTTAGCCGCCGGCGTGCTTTCCTGGCCTCCTGCTGTCTCTGTCTGCGCTGCCGGCGCACCGGTGGCTGCTGCCGTCGACGCCGGTGCTGCCCCGCTTCCCGAGCATCCCATCAAGCCTGCGGACACTGCCAATACTGCTGCCATAACCCCTGTTAAAACCTTACTCCTTTTCTTCATAAAAAACCTCCTCCTTTAAACTGCTTTTTGTCTTTTTGAATTATCCCATACTACTGCCAGGAAAATAATCAACCCCTTTGCCAACTGCTGTATGTATGGGTTAATCGCCATTAAGTTCAAAACATTTGATAAAATTCCAATAATCAGTATACCGATTACCGTCTTATAAATCTTGCCTTCTCCTCCCGACATACTGGTTCCGCCGATTACCGTAGAGGCAATTGCATCCAGCTGGAAGCCCACACCTACCGTCGGATCACAGGAAGATAGGCGGCTGGTCAGCACCACTGCCGTCAGAGCTGCTAAAAAACCGGAGATGCAATATACAAAAATCTTAGATTTTACAATGCTGATACCGGAAAGGCGGGAAGCTTCCGGATTGCCGCCGACCGAGTAGACCGTTCGTCCGTAGGTAGTATGGTTCAGGATAAAATGGGCAATAACCGCCACCACACCAAAAATAATAACCGGAATGGGAATTCCCTTAAAGCTGCCAAACCCAAGCACAAATCCCTGACCGATGACATCAAATCCTTTTGCAACTCCCCATACCGGCTGGCCATTGGAAATGATATAAGCAAGTCCTCGGATCATCGTATCGGTAGCCATGGTCACAATAAAGGGAGCCAGACCTTTTGATACGTAATAACCATTTAAGACACCGATCAGCAGCCCAATCACAATTACTGCCAAAATGGATAAGATCAACCCAAATCCCTGTGCCTGCATCATAACCACCACCATGCCGGCAAAGCCGACGATACCGCTTACACTTAAGTCAATATTGCCGTTAATGATAATAAACGTCATACCAATGGCCAGCATACCGGTGATGGAAACCTGTCTGATTACATTAATGAAGTTATCAAAAGACCGGAAGGATGGCTCTAAGGCAGAAGCAATGATAATCATGGCAACCAGTACCAGTTCAATTCCGTATGTCACTAATAATTTGCTAATTTTACTCTTCTCTTTCATCTGTGTTTAAACTCCTCCCACAGCAAATGCCATAATATTTTCTTCCGTGGCCTCTTCCTTGGCAACCTCACCGGCAATCTTCCCTTCATGCATAACCAGAATCCGGTCGCTGACGCCCATAACCTCCGGCAGTTCTGAGGAGACCATAATGACACCGCAGCCGTCCTCGGCCAGATTGATCATCAGTTGATATATTTCAGCCTTGGCCCCAACGTCAATGCCTCTTGTCGGTTCATCGAAGATATAAACCTGGGCATGTGTATTGAGCCATTTGGAAATCACCACCTTCTGCTGATTGCCGCCGCTTAGATTCACCACAATTTTGTTGATGGAATCCGTTCGGGTCCGAAGCTTTTCCACATATTCCTTGGCAATCTGCTTTTCCTTTTTTAAATCCATGATCCCGGCCGGACTGGCAAACGAGGAAAAATTGGCAAGGGTCGTATTTTCTTTTACACTCATTTTCATGACCAGCCCCTCAATACGCCGGTCCTCCGTAGCAAATGCAATTCTTAGCCGGATCGCATCTTTAGGCTTTCGGATATGCACTTCCTGCTGGTTTAAAAACACCTGACCACTGTCCTTTTTATCTGCACCGAAGATGGCCCGCATGGTCTCTGTACGCCCGGCTCCCACCAGACCGGCCAGGCCCAGCACTTCCCCTTTATGCAAGGTAAAGCTTACATCCTTCACAGCCGCGCCTGACTTTAAATTCTTTACCTCTAACAGAACCTCCGTGCTTGGCTTAGACTTTCGTTTCGGATAATAATTATCCAGATCCCGCCCTACCATCAGGCTGACCAGTTCATCCTTGCTGGTATCCTTAATATCCCTCACTCCGGACAATGCTCCGTCTTTCAGCACCGTAACCCGGTCACAAATCGTTAAAACCTCCTCCAGCTTATGGGAAATATAGATAACACTAACCCCTTCCGCCTTTAGCTGGTTGATGATATCAAACAGCTTGGCCACCTCCGTATCAGCCAGCGAGCTGGTCGGTTCATCCATGATTACAATCTTGGACTTCAAGCTTAAGGCCCTGGCTATTTCCACCATCTGCCGCTGGGCAATGCTGATATCCCGGATTAAAGTCCTGGGATTAACCTGGAGCGCAATCCTCTCAAAATAACCGGCCGAATCCCTATAGATTTTCTTCCAGTCCACCACATTTCCAAGCTTTGGCAACCGGCCTAAAAATACATTTTCGGCAGCAGTAATCGTCGGAATCAGCGACAATTCCTGATAGATAATACTGACCCCTTTGCTTCTGGCATCCATGGGATTCTTAATATCCACTTCTTCCTCATCAATGAAGATCCGGCCTTCATCCTTGCTGTAAGCGCCTGCAAGAATCTTCATCAGAGTCGACTTCCCGGCGCCGTTTTCGCCGATCAGGGCCAATGCCTCGCCCTTATAAACCGTCATATCAATTCCTTTTAAGACAGGGACGCCGGAAAAAGACTTCCTGACATTCTCAAGTCTTATGATCACTTCTTTCTTTTCCATCCGGTCCCTCCTACTTTCCTTCAAAAACGGGCTTTCGCTTTTCCAGAAAGGCATTTACTCCTTCGGTTTGATCCTCGGTGGAGACACATAGACCCACGCCAAAAGCTTCCATTACCATTCCGGCTTCCACAGACATTTCCTGGCTGAAATGAACTGCCTTTTTAGCATATGCCACCGATAAGGGACCTCTGCGGGCAATCTTTTCAGCCATCTCAAAGGCTTTATCCATCAGTACTTCCAAATCCACCGCATGATTGCACAGCCCGATTGCCACTGCTTCTTCACCGGTTATCATATCTCCGGTCAGAATCAATTCTTTGGCCTTGGCCGTTCCCACCAGCCGGGGCAGCCGCTGGGTTCCTCCCCAGCCCGGCATATTGCCCAGATTAATCTCTGGCTGTCCAAGCTTTACACTTCTGGCAGCAATTCTGATATCACATGCCATGGCCAGCTCACAGCCGCCCCCCAAGGCATATCCGTTGACCGCCGCAATGCTCGGTTTTGGAGACTGCTCAATCCGGCTGAATACCTGCTGCCCCAAGTACATCTGATTCACCGCCTCGGCCGGAGTCAGATTCTGAAGCTCATTGATATCAGCACCGGATACAAAGGCTTTTTCACCGCTCCCGGTAATAATAAATACCCTTACCTCCGAATCCTGTTCCAGATCATTTACCGCATCAAGCAGCTCCCGCAAAACTTCCTTGGAAAGAGCATTATAGATATGTGGCCGGTTAATTGTGATCAACCCAATCCCATCTTTTTTCTCATATAAAATGGTCTGATACATCAATTCTCCTCCCATCTGTGTTTCAGCCCAAGGAGGCAATCGGAAAATATTGTTTCATCCATTTCCTGCATCGTCTTGCTGATAAGCGGCTCAAATTCCATCTGGTCAAGGATATCTCTCTGTAAATCTGCGCCCGGAGCAATTTCCACCAGCATGACGCCGGCAGCAGTCAGCTTAAATACTGCCCGTTCCGTCACATAGTAGACTTCCTGCCCATTCGTGGCGGCATAACTTCCACTGAAGCTGATCTGTGAAACCCGGTCCACCATTTTTTTATACTTTCCGTCCTTTTCGATACACAGCCGGCCATCTTGACAGGAGGTCACCAATCCTGAAGCCGTAAATGTCCCCATAAACACTACTCGTTTGGCATTTTGTGAAATGTTGATGAAGCCGCCCACTCCGGTTACCCGGCCGTTAAACTTGCTGACATTCACATTTCCCTCCCGATCCAGCTCCGCAAAGGATAAAAAGGCAATGTCGAGCCCGCCGCCGTCATACCAGTCAAACTGGTATGCTTCATCAATGATTGCCTGGGGATTGTAGCCCAGGCCGAAATTAATGCCCAAAGCCGGTACTCCGCCAATGATTCCCTGCTCAACCGACAGTGTGATCTGATCTGAAACGCCTTCCCTGGAAGCTACTGCAGCTACGGTATCCGGCATCCCAAAACCCAGATTCACACAATCTCCGCTCCTCAGCTCCATGGCCGCACGACGTCCTACCACCATCCGCACATCAAACTCCGTATCCGGTCCCGGAACCTCCGGAAGCTTGATTTCACCGGTGAAAGCCGGCTCGTAATCGGTAATAAAGGACTGCTTCTGCTCTGGATCTACCACAACCGCATCCACCAAAACTCCCGGAATCTTTACGTCCAACGGCTTTAAACAGCCCCGTCTGGTCAGACGCTTCACCTGGGCAATTACAACTCCGCCGGAATTTTTGGCTGCCTGAGCCGCTGAGATGCTTTCTAGAACCATTCCTTCCTGTTCCATGGAAATATTGCCGTCTTCATCTGCTGTCGTACCTCTGATAACCGTCACATCAATGGGAAACGCCTTGTAAAACAAATATTCCTTGCCGCCGATGACCATCACTTCCGATAATTCCGCCTTGGAAATATCATTCAAAGCACCGCCTTCGATTCGCGGGTCAATAAAGGTTTTGAGTCCTACATGGCTGATCAGTCCAGGCTTCCCCCCGGCAATCTGTCTGGCCAGCTGAACCATCACACCCTGAGGCAGAATATAAGCCTCCAATTTATTGGAAAATGCCATATCAGACATCGCCGGCGACCAGGCCCAGTGACTGCCGATTACCTTGCGGACCATTCCCGGATGAGCAAAGCAGTCGGAACCTCCGCCATGCTTATCTCCGATCCCGGAGCTATGACATAAAAACAAATTACCCGGTTTTCCGGTTTCTAAAAAGGATTTCTCCAGTCCTTTTAAGAAATACTTTGGCTCATTGATTCCACCGCCCGAGCTTACTACCCACACACAGCTGCCCTCTTTAATCAGGCCGATTGCAGCTTCCCGTGACACAATCTTTGACATCGGTTCCCCTCCTTCTAGTATAAAAGAGCTATTTTTTCTTCGTTATCTTCATACTTGATACGGTACAATGCCTCCATAAAATAATAGTCACCGTACATAGTCGATTCACCGATTCCCGAATTTCTGGGTAAATCTACGGTAGCTTTCTCCAGAATCCCATAGCAATCTGTCTTTTCGTATAAGCAATGGTCGATCAGGCTCCTGACAATCGCTTCACCGTTGGTTTTAAAATATTGGTATTGTTTCTCGTTGCCCATCTGTTTATACAATTGAGCCAGAAGCAGCAGTCCACTGGCGGCAATGGCTCCGGCCGAAGAATCTACCGGCTGGCTGTCATCATCCCGAAACACAAAATCCCATTTGGCCTGATAATCAGCATCCAGATGATCAATATAGTACCGGGCCAATTGGTTTGCCTGTTCCAGATACTCTGCATTTCCGGTATAGCGGTATACATTGGCGAACCCATAAAACGCCCAGGCCTGCCCTCTGGACCAGCAGGTCTCATCGGCATATCCCTGATGAGTACCGCCGGTGATCCGGTAGCTTTCATCCCAGCGAACCACATGATAAGTAGAGGCATCCTCCCTGATATGATATTTTTGGATTACATCAATAACAGAAAGAGCCAGTTCCCAGTAAACCTTTTTATTGGCTTGGTTTGCCGCCCATAGAAGGATTGGCAAGTTCATCATGGTATCCACAATAGCAATCCGTTCATAATCTGTCTCTGCCCATGCCCTGATTAGTTCCACATGTCGGTCATAGAGATCAAACATATTTCCGGCGCCATCCAAGGCCTGCTTTTTCAATTCCATATTACCGGTAATGTTATAGCCCATAATGCAGCTTGGTCCAAAGATAAATCCCTGGTCATGGGTCGTATTGTCATTTCTTCTGCAAGCTAACTGTCCCGCCCTCAGTAACGCCTCTTCCTTGAATCGCTCTGCACCTGTCTCCAGATAATGAAGCCATAACAGACCCGTCCAGAAGCCTCCTGTCCAATGACCATTATGGTTCTCCAGCCACCTGCCCCCTTTGGTGATATGAGGGAACCCATTTAATCTGGAAACCAAATAATCCACCTTTTCAAATCCTTTGACCAGCGCTTTTTCAAACGTTGCTTCCAAAACTGTTCCTCCTTCTGTCTTTTTGGTTTATAATGTTTGACAATTTATCATTTTGTCGTTACACTAATCATAAACTTGGATTCATTATATAGCATTAAACTGTGCAAAGTTGTGTTTCTGAGCACACTCATTGGATTTTCTTTGTGTTTTTTTACTAATTCTTGGAGGACGCTATGTCAGATATCATACAAGCATTACAAGCATGTCATCTGTTTAAGGATATACCAGAAGCTGCAATACTAGATTTTATTAAGGAATTTCCTTACCAGGTACAGGAGTATGGGCAGGGGGCATGTATCATTTCCAAAGATGATACTCCTGGCTATATTGGTATTGTTTTAAGCGGCACCTTGGGGATTTATTCCGACAGTCTTCATGGGGGACATACACTGATTGGCATTGCCGACGAAAATTACCTGTTCGGCTTTATTGCCAGATTCTACAACAATGCTCGATCCATCACCGCCCTATACGCCCGCAACCGCTGTAAGATTGTGAAATTCATGATTCCGGCCTGCATGGCCAGTCATGAGTTTATTGCCAAAACTGACACACGTATTATATCCAATATGTTTGCAATTCTGACGGCTCACATTGAACGGGACTTTGACCGGATGTACTTAATTAGCACCTATTCCGTACGGATTAAGCTAGTCCGCTACCTGTTGTATGAGCGCACCAAAAACAACAGCCTGACGTTCCAGTGTCCTTTTAACAAGACCGAACTAGCAAGCTATCTGGGGGTATACCGAACTTCTTTAATTCATGAGATCAGAAAAATGGATAATGAAGAAATCATTGCCGCTGATAAGAACCAGTTTACGATACTGGATATAGAACAGTTGATTGAAATTGAACAAATGAGTTATGAGAGATAGATGATATGTAAAATCTTTTGCAAACAGAAAAAATCGCAAAATCCTGACGGTATAGTAAAGCCTCAGAGACCCTTATTTTATCAAGGTTTCTAAGGCTTTTCTAAGAAAGGTGACAACCAGATTTGAACGGATTGCACCTTTGAAAACGCTTGTAGAAAGGAGCTTTCTGCAATCCCTCTCTTGATTTGCATACATTTTGCATACTAAGGATAAGCATAATAATTTGAAGATCATAAAAAAACAACTGACAACCAGATCTTCAATTAATACATATTAAGGCTAAACAGTTTCAGCATGATTTGACTCTAATATTAAAAACATTCACAAACCTATATATAAAAGTAATTAGGAACAAACCTGTTTACCGAAAGCTAATAATTTGTCTACAACTTTGTATTATTGGCGATTCTTATGATACAATTACAAACTATACTCTTTAAACAAGCATAGTAAAAAGTGCAGAAAATAATACTTTTCTTATTCCGTCATTGCTAAATTGAATATACCTCTTTCACCATCAAGGAATTCTTCTAATTCATCCATGTAGAATTTTGGTATACTAAAATATTTAAAGGGATTTAGCTGAAAAATGTAATCATTCTCTACGTGATTCGTTTCATTTACATACTTACATGCCGCTGGGTATTTCTTTCGCAACTTTGAAAGTAGTCCATCAGATCTTTCAAACAATACTCTCAACGCTATTACTTTATCATAGATATCAGTTGATTTAATAATATCCAACAACTTCTCGACTTTCATTTCATTTAAAATATCATCATACGATAGTTCGTCTAAATATTCAGCCATATCTGAACAGCCAGTAATAAATATAGATTCGTCTAATTTTTCTCCAGTGTTTGATAAAGCAACATTCCTACCATGAATTAAATTTGACAACACTTCATAAAGTGGGCTTTTTGAAAAATCTGGTCTTACCAACTCAATATGTTTTCTTAAGTTAACAACCCGTACAGCCATTTTTCTTTCTTTATCAATTGCAATTTTTTTGGTCAACTCAACTGTATTAATTAAATCGTTGTTCTGGATATCATACTCATTAACTAAACCATTTTCATTCTGAAGCCACTTCGCTTTCACAGGTGTTGTTAATCCAAATCTATTAAAAAAACCCCCATGAACATAATCTATAATTGGTTGTAAATCATGCGTAAGCATAACAACAGTTCTATCTCTAAAGCTAACTTTCTGATTGTCGAACAATCTACGTACCACTGCAAATTTTTTATCCTTATCGAAAGACGTAATTGGATCATCTAATACGATCAAATCAGCATTTTCACTTATTGATTCAAACATAAACATAACTAAAGAAAAAGCATTCTTCTCTCCCCAACTCAAATGTTTTTCAGGTTCTAATATCCGATTTTCCTCATTTGAATTAATTGGTGTTAAATATGATACAGCTTTATTTTCACCTTCAGTTTTTAATATGAATTGATATGGAAATCCTGCTAGAGAAAAAAATTGGTTTATATCTTCTTTTCTAGTATAAATTAACGTTTCCATCTTTTTTTCATGTTGTGCAAAAAGTCCTTTTAATTTTCCAGTATTTTTCTTTAAAGCATTAACTTTATTTTTAATTTCCTCTATCATTTCTAATATAAACGCTGTGGAATAGAACTTTAATAATTGACGTTCATCAATTATCATTTCATCTAAGTTATTATCAATATTAGATAATTGTTCATGTGTAACATTCATAGGTCTAAAATGGCATATTCTTTCTATTTTTGTATATAAATAATCCGTTTCAATTGCTAACTGTTGTAATTCAGCCAAGAGTGATTCCTCCTTAGTACTGTTACCAATATAACTTTCTAGTATATCAATAGAATCATCTTTTATATACCCCAATTTAACGGCTTCTTGTAAATACTCTAAAACAGCATTTGCTGTTGAGAGCGCAGAGTTCTTAAACACTTTAGAAATAGTCTTATTTTGTATTTCAATTTTTTCCACTTCTAAATCAGTTGTACAAAATGGGCACGAACAACCATTCATCTGTTTAATACCATCATTTCTCCACTTCGCCCACTTTGAGACGCTCACTAAGTCTCTCTTCTCATAGAAAGGTTTATATGCTTTTAATTCCTCATATTTATCAAAACCGCCTCCATTTCCTTTGATAAATTCTCCAACTCCACCCTTTTTTGAGACTTGACCATCATTATACTTTACTGCATCAAAATATCCCGGTAAAAAAATTCTCAGTTTCTGAATTGCTTCTGACTGTTGAAAAATACCTTGTAAATCAGATAATAAATTTTCTATTTCATTAACCAACTTATCACAATCATCTGATTTTAGAAAAACACGAAATGAATTTTCTAAAAAACTTTTTTCTTCAAACAAATATGAGTTAACATAATTTTCATCAAAAACGTTAACTTTCGAAAATTTTATATTTTCAATTTGAGGTTGTTGTAAAGTATCATCTGATCCTATACCATATGGACGTAGTAATTGTAATTTCTCTATATCATTTTTTGCCTTTGCATAAATAGCCTTACTTAATGTAGTTTTACCTATACCATTACAACCATACTTAATGTTAAGAGTTTTATCTTCTATTTCAATAGTTGCTTCTTTAATACAATTACAATTTTTAACTTTAACATTACTCATTTGTCCCCAACCTTTCACCATATAAACTAATCTTTTTGAATTAATACTATAATTAAAAGCATAATGGGAAGATATATAAATATTATATTATGTAAATTATTTTACGTATAGATTTTTTACATATTTATTTATGAATGCGTTTAATCCATCTCCACTTTTTGCAAGTTTTTTCATAGTTTCAACATTACCACTACCTGCACTTTGATTGGAATATTGATATATTTTTTGTGCACCCTTAAATTGTACATCAATATAATCATTACCTATCTCATATCCAGATACACCAGAATCTCCATTAATATCTTTATAAATTATCATATTATTTCCTTTCCATTGATTTGAATAATAGTTATCTATATTTTTTATAACTTCCCATTATGGTTTTAATTGTATGTCAAATATATTAATATAAATATTTTATCACAATAGTACATTAATATCTACACTATTGACTTATATTTCAACAATTTATTTTGGTAATGAGAGAAAAGCTGTCAAGGGGTCTGCAAAGCAGATATTATTTACCCCTTTACTGCTTTTTGTACAGATTAACTATATCCTATCATTGAAAAGGGCTAGATTAGAAGCATTATCCTCTAATCTAGCCTTGATAATTATACTGGTTTAATCTACTTAAATTAAACTTTTATCATTAATTTCAATAGTATTTGTATCTAACTTTCAGTGTATCAATTGTCACCACTAAACTCATATACATCCCATGCTCCTCTTCTTGAAATTTCAGGATAAAATTCACCAACAAGACTAGACTGTTCACTCACCGCCCATCTTAATTAAGATGCTTCTATTCTATATGATAAGCATAAATTAAAATTTAAAATTTTTTTATTGTAATCTTTTTCCATAAAAATATTTATGGTAGGAGTCTCCATCAGCAACATCGTATATAACTGGTTTCCCATTTCTATAAGCCAGTTCATAAGACCATATATCACTACCATCTACTATATCACCACTATTAACAACACCTGTTATAGCAAATGTATTGTCTTCATTTATTGTCACTCCGTTTGTAAAATCAGCTATAAAACTCCCCTCACCAAAATATTCCATTGTACCGTAAATCTTATGTTCAGAAATATCTAATATAGTTATTGTCCCATAGTCGTTAAATGTACTAGTCTTAAAATCAAATTTTCCGATAAAATCTTTCAAATTGCCATACACGCTCAAACCTGTTCCAATATTATTCACTATCTTTGCACCATTTTCGTCAACCCTACTTCCGTCTGGCGTAGTAGTATCCACATACATTACACCGTTAAAACCAAAATAATAGGATTTTTCTCCGACTTCGTACCAGCCATTATAAGCCATCGTTCCATCCGATATTATATAATACCACTTTTTATCTAAATTCAACCATTTGTCTTTTAATATACTTCCATCACTATAATAATACCACTTTCCATTTTCCAGAATCCAACCATTTTTTACTGTATTGGATATTCCTGCATTATTATCAACAAATGTTTTTGTAGTCACTTTTGCTCCACTCATATCAACTGTTGAACCGTCTGGTGTAGTGGTATCCATATACATAGCTCCATATGGAACGTTGCTATTAATAGAATAAAACCATTTTTCTTGTTCATTATTAAAATGATAGTTTCCCATATCTTTTACAGGTTGAAAGTAATAATCTTTACCATCAATAGTCTGCCACCCCATAACCATCTTTCCATTAGATAAATTCAGATAATACCAATATCCATCTTTATCATCTTGGTGCCAACCTGTCTTCATGACTTTATTAGAATCCTTAAAATAATACCAATCTTCTTTTGAATCAATGAACCAACCAGAATATTTCTCGCCTTTTGAGTCAGTCAGATATTTTGCTCCGTTCTGATCAACGATTGTACCATTTGGCAATGCCTGTGTACTCGCATACACTATTCCCTTAATAGAAAATACCAACGTTACTAATGTTGGAATCACTATCAGCCTTTTCACTAACTTTTTCTTATTCATTCATTAAATCCTCCTGTAAACTTTTAGTAAACACTATTATACACCCATAGTTGCCATTTTGTCTATACACTAAAAGTATATGGAGGTGTAAACTCATAATGTCTACTGCTGAAAGATTAAAACTATTAAGAGAACAGTATCAATTATCACAACACGATGTAGCCAGAATACTAAATGTATCCCCCGCTTTAATCAGTTCTTATGAAAGAAATGAACGCACACCCAGTCCTGGCAAATTAATTTCTCTCGCTGATTTATACCATACAACAACTGATTATTTGCTTTGTAGAAATAATATCAATGAGGACTTGTTAATCTCTGTCGAGGGCTTATCTCAAAAACAGATAAAACTATTAAGGGAATTAGTTGATACTATGAGAAAGTAAGTTTTTAATCTACACGACTAAAAATGATATCAAGAGAGCCACTATGAAGATATAACTTTCATGTTGGCTCTCTTGTACTAAAGTCTTAATATAATTATATACGCTGTTTTTATAGTTCGAAATATTGCGGACAAGATTATCAGCCATTTACTGTCCATGACAAATAGAGATTTATAATATATAGTAAAACCATCATGATCAGACCGGTTTATAGTGATGATAAATTATATAAAAGGAGCATACATAACATGTACTATATACCATTAAGTAAAGAAAAATTTAATATATGAGTATTCCAATACAATAGTGCATGTTTTCCGATATTTGAGACCACCCTTTTCCGGAAAAGCAGGGCATGCTCTTCCGGTATGAGTGCAGTGGCTTGTTTATTATTCTGATGGAAAGTCCATCCCGTTTTGTTTCATGATATCTTGCAAGAGATCTATGTGCTCTCGCAGACGTTGGATTTCAATCCAGTTCCCATGGCATAACTCATCAGCTTCCTCAAGTTCCATTCGGGTAATCTCATAATCCACCCATTTTATGCATTTATGATTTTTACTAAAAGCACAGTAATCATTCATGGGCACAGCCTCTCTGGCTTGCTTTTAGCCCATGACGTTCTCTCATAGATACGCGACCCTCTATCATGACTTCATAAGAATTATGTATAATGCGGTCGATGATCGCCTCGCTTACTGTTGCATCACTTTCATTACCGATACGTGTGTACCAACCGCTGGGCTCAAACTGAGTACAAAAGATGACCGAACCCATAACACTGCGAGATTCTATAATCTCCAAAAGTTCTCTCGCCTGGCTGCTGGCAAGTGGGGTCAGCAGGAATTCGTCAATAATGAGAAGGTTTATCTTTTGATATGCTTTGATCGTTTTTTCGAAAGTTCCTTCCCCGTGTGCCACTGCTAATTCATTGAGCAGATCAGGAAGACGGACATAGCGTACTTTGATATGGTTTTTACATGCAGCAATACCAAGTGCACAGGCGATATAGGTTTTGCCGTTCCCAGATGCACCTTTCAGGATGATATGATGACTATCCGTGATATACCGGCAAGTTGAAAATTCAATTATCTGAGCTTTATTGAGGCACCGGTCTGCATGATATTCAATCCCTTCCACACAGGCATTCGGATAACGGAATTCAGCATCATGAATAATCTTTTGGAGTTTTGTGCTTTTTCGTTTGTCCCATTCTTTATCAACCAGCATCCCAAAGCGATCTTCAAACGGTAATTCTTCGTATGTTTTACTGTCATTACACTGACTTTCAAAGGCATCTGCCATTGCCCCGAGTCTCATGTCATGCAGTTTATCTAGCGTTATCTGTCGGATCACTTGCGGTCACCTCCTTTGAAATAAGAGGTTCCACGGGTGATTCCGTAAGCGTAGCCTTTGTCTGATATTTTTGTTTTTACGACGGGAACTTTGTCCTGTCCATTTTTGAGGATGGTGGTTATATTTTTCAAACTTGGGCTGGGAGTGTAGCTGAGCGCTTTTGCACAGGCCATTTCCACTCGCTCAGTGGAATATGATGTTGTATAAATAAAGTTGACACCCTATTCTCAAGGATTTTGATATATAATCAAAAGAGAATAGGAGTGAAAATATTATGGCGACAAATCGTAATCAAAAATCTTATGACAACGAGTATAAAGC
>POVV01000345.1_pt1 | contig 32947 bp, 29 predicted proteins | sample 1560271 | NCBI WGS metagenome assembly POVV01 (sample SAMN08337232, study PRJNA429181) | Bioreactor metagenome, whole genome shotgun sequencing project. | biome: cows' rumen and soil; feature: anaerobic; isolation source: anaerobic chemostat enrichment culture, galacturonate as sole carbon... | reverse complement strand
ATACTACAGGAGAGCCATTCACTGCTCATACCACAAATCCGGTACCGTTTATCCTTGTGAATGCAGATCCAAGATATCAGTTAAGAGAAGATGGATGCCTGGCTGATATTGCACCGACTTTGATTGAAATGATGGGAATGGAACAGCCGAAAGAAATGACAGGAAAATCTTTGCTGATAAAGGATTGATAATCAAATGTATGATAAATTAACCAAAAGTGATGTGAAAAAGATTCAGGAAGAGATTGAACATCGAAAGCTGGTCGTCCGAAAAGAGGCTATCGAGGCAGTGAAAGAGGCACGTGCTCATGGTGATTTAAGTGAGAACTTTGAGTATCATGCAGCAAAAAAAGATAAGAACAAAAACGAGAGCCGTATCGGCTATTTGGAAAGAATGTTGAAAACTGCTGTTATAGTAGATGACTCGTCTCATGATGATGAGGTGGGAATTAATAATACAATTGAGCTATATATTGAAGATGATGACGAGGTGGAAACATACCGCCTTGTCACATCGGTAAGAGGAAGTTCCATTAACGGTCTGATTAGTATTGAATCGCCCATAGGCAAAGCGATTTTAGGGCATAAACTTAATGACAGGGTATATGTTAAAGTAAATGAGCAATTTGGATATTATGTAGTTATACGTAATATTATTAATACACAAAATGATGAGGGTGACAAAATCAGAAGTTTTTAATGTGAAGGAAGTGTAAACCACCAGAAAGAAAGGGAGATTATGACAATCAAAACAGTTCTGTTTGATTTGGATGGGACGCTGACAGATTCAGGTCCGGGGATTATGAACAGCGTGCAGTATACCTTGAAAAAGTATGGTATGGAAACCAGTGATTATAATCAGCTTAGAGTATTTGTTGGACCTCCTTTAAGGGAACAATTTCAGAAGTATTGTAATATTTCTGAGGAAGAGAGTAATCTGGCAGTTAGTTATTACAGGGAATATTATACGGAAAAAGGTATTTTCGAAAACCGTTTGTATGAGGGGATTCCAGAATTATTAGCGGCACTGAAAAAGGCAGGAATTACCATCCTTATGGCAACATCTAAACCTGAGAAATATGCCAAAATTATTGCTGAACACTTCCATATAGCACAATATTTTGACTATATCGGAGGCAGTCTGATGGATGGGACTCGCGTGAAAAAAGCAGATGTTATAGAGTATGTTTTGGAAGAATGTAAGATAGAGGAACGTTCCTCTGCTGTAATGGTAGGAGATCGGGATTATGATATCATAGGAGCAAAAGAGTGCCGACTTCAATCTATGGGGGTTCTGTATGGTTATGGAAGCAGAACGGAACTGGAGGATGCGGGAGTTGATATGATTGTTAATTCTCCGGCCGAAGCCGCTGATCTTATCTTGAATAAGTTGTAAATAAATAGGTTAAAGCATTTAGTGCCGGCAGATACTTTCTGCCGGCACTTTCTGTGTTCTTAGTTCTTATGCAATATATGCTTAGATTCCACTGACTACTGCTTCCCCAACGTTATTTGTCTGTTGTGGTTCGGGGGCTTCCACCTGATCATTTATTTCGTTCTCCAGATTTTTATTGGCTGTAGAGAGCATTAATTTGATACGATTGAGCTGATTTACTTCACTGGCTCCAGGATCAAAGTCAATTGCCACTACGTTAGATTGAGGATAAATACGGCGCAGTTCCTTAATAACACCTTTTCCTACAACATGGTTGGGGAGGCAGGCAAAGGGCTGGGTACAAACAATGTTACCAGCACCACTATGTATTAGTTCAAGCATCTCTCCAGTCAGGAACCATCCTTCACCAGTCTGATTCCCTATGGAAACGATCTCTGAAGCCATTTTGGCAAGATCCTCAATATGAGCAGGGGGATCAAAATGACGGCTTTCTTTAAAGGCATTGGTGGCCGGAGAACGGAACCATTCCAGTGCTTTTATTCCCAGATTTCCGATAGCAGCTTTTGATTTGTTAAAACCGAGGTGAGAGACCTTAAAGTTCTGATTATAAAAGCAATAGAGCAGAAAATCTAGCAAATCAGGTACAACTGCCTCAGCGCCCTCGTTTTCGAGCAACTCCACAAGGTGATTATTGGCAGCCGGAAGGAATTTTACAAGAATCTCGCCCACTACACCAACCCGGGGTTTTTTCACGTTAATTGTGTCAATGTTATCAAAATCTTGAATAATGTCTCTGCAAAGTTTTTTGAATTTATATCTCGAGGGATATCCTTTAGATATAAATTCTTTGCATATACCTACCCATTTTTGGTGAATAGCATCTGTAGTACCAGCCTTTTTTTCGTAAGGACGCATACGGTATACACATTTCATAAAGATATCACCAAGTACTGCCGCATATATACCCCGTAAAACCAGTGCTGGAGTTATTTTGAAACCTGGATTTCCTTCTAATCCGCTTAGGTTGATGGATATTACAGGTATATGTCCATAACCTGCCTTTTTTAATGCCCGTCTAATAAAACCTATATAGTTGGAAGCACGGCAACCTCCTCCTGTCTGACTGATAATAACAGCAAGTTTGCTGGTGTCATATGCTCCTGATAAAATGGCTTCCATAATCTGACCGACCACCATCAAAGAGGGGTAGCAGGCATCATTATTGACGTATTTAAGCCCTACATCAACAGCCTGTTTATTGTCATTAGGAAGAACTTCTACATTGTAGCCTGAAGCCTGAAATGCAGGTTCTAACAGTTCAAAATGCATAGGCGACATTTGGGGACATAAAATCGTATATGATTTACGCATTTCTTTGGTAAAGGGAACTTTTTCAATTGAAGATGATTTTATTTCCCTCTTTGTACTGCGCTGCTCCCTGACTCTGATAGCCGCAAGCAGAGAACGAACACGGATTCTTGCAGCTCCTAAATTATTAACCTCGTCGATTTTGAGAGAGGTATATATTTTATCTGAACTAGTCAGGATTTCAGCTACTTGATCTGTGGTTACGGCATCCAAACCGCAGCCAAAGGAATTGAGCTGAATTAAATCTAAATTATCCTTTGTTTTCACATAGTTTGCTGCAGCATACAGGCGGGAATGATACATCCATTGATCCATAACATTCAGCGGGCGCTCTACCGGCTCCAGATGAGACACAGAGTCTTCGGTTAATACTGCGATATTGTAGGAATTAATCAGTTCTGGAAGACCATGATTTACTTCTGGATCTATGTGATATGGCCGGCCTGCCAGTACAATTCCCCGATTTCCTGTTTCCTCCAGAAAGCGTAGAGTCTCTTCACCTTTGCGGCGCATATCACTGCAGCATGCACCAAGCTCTTGCCAAGCTTCATGGACAGCCAATTTGATTTCGCCTGATGATATAGATAATGTTGCAGAAAATTCTTCATTCAAACGGCTGTATAATGTCTCTTCATCTTTGAAAGATAAGAAGGGATGAATAAATTCAACTTCACCGTTTATGATTGCATCCATATTATTTTTTATGTTTTCAGGATACGAAGTTACTATTGGACAGTTATAGTGATTATTGGCATCTTCGAATTCGTTCCGTTCGTAAGGCACCGATGGATAAAAAATACGGGAAATCCCTTCATTAATCAGCCACTGTATATGTCCATGGGCAAGTTTTGCCGGATAACATTCTGATTCACTTGGAATGGAATCAATTCCAAGCTCATAAATCTTTCTGGTAGATGCCGGCGAAAGTACAACACGAAATCCAAGCCGGGTAAAAAAGGTGAACCAGAAAGGATAATTTTCGTACATATTCAGAACACGGGGAATTCCTATAGTGCCTCGCTTGGCCTCAGATTCATCTAAAGGAGTATATCCGAAATAACGCTGGGTTTTATAATCGAAAAGATTTGGCAGCTTATTCACTGCTTTTGCTTTTCCCAATCCTCTCTCACAACGGTTTCCAGTAATAAAACGTCTGCCGCCGCTAAAATGATTTATGGTCAGGCGGCAGTTGTTCGTGCAGGCTTTACATTTTGTCATTGTCGTACGATATTCCAGTGCTTCAATTTCTTCAATAGGAAGCATGGTTGTACCTTCACATTCAACATAACGCTCTCTGGCAATGAGAGCAGCGCCAAATGCACCCATGATTCCGGCTATATCTGGTCGGATGGCTTCACAGTCTGCTATTTTTTCGAAGCTGCGCAGGACTGCATTGTTATAAAAAGTACCGCCCTGGACTACAATGTGATTTCCTAGTTCGGAAGCATCAGATACTTTTATTACTTTAAACAATGCGTTTTTAATCACTGAGTAAGCGAGACCCGCAGAGATATCGGCAACTTCAGCACCTTCTTTTTGCGCCTGTTTCACTTTGGAATTCATAAATACGGTACAGCGTGTACCTAAATCAATAGGGTTTTTTGCATATAATGCTTCCTGAGCAAAATTCTCTACTGTGTAATTCAGAGATTTTGCAAAAGTTTCAATAAAGGAACCACATCCGGATGAACAAGCTTCATTAAGTTGAACACTGTCAACAGTGTGGTTTTTTATTTTGATACATTTCATATCCTGTCCACCAATATCTAGGATACAATCCACTTCAGGTTCAAAAAATGAAGCTGCATAATAATGAGATACGGTTTCCACTTCACCGTCATCCAGCAGTAGAGCAGATTTAATCAGTGCTTCACCGTAGCCGGTTGAGCATGAATGTACAATATCTACACCTTCAGGCAGGAGGCTGTATATATCTTTGATTGCCCCAATAGTAGTGCCAAGGGGATCCCCTTCGTTGTTGTGATAGAAAGAATATAAGAGTGTTCCGTCTTCGCCTACCAATGCCGCCTTTGTAGTGGTGGAACCGGCATCAATACCGAGAAAAGCTTTTCCTGTGTATGCAGATAGTTCGCTGACAGGAACCTTGTGTGCTTCGTGGCGTTTGGTAAATGCATCATAATCTGAAGCGGATGCAAACAGCGGTTCCATTCGATCAACTTCAAATTCCATTTTTATTTTACCTGCCAGACGCTCCTGTAGATTTTTCAGTGCTACATTCACGTCAAGTTTTGAATTCAGCGCTGATCCGATAGCAGCAAATAAATGTGAATGATCAGGCGCTATAGTATGTTCTTCATCTAGTTTAAGTGTACGGATAAACGCTTCTTGTAATTCAGAAAGAAAGTGGAGCGGTCCTCCAAGGAATGCTACATGTCCCCGAATAGGTTTTCCGCATGCAAGACCACTGATGGTCTGATTTACCACAGCCTGAAAAATAGAGGCAGCCAGATCTTCTTTGGAAGCTCCTTCATTAATTAAAGGTTGAATATCAGATTTTGCGAATACGCCGCATCGTGCGGCAATAGAGTACAAAGCCTGATATTTTTTCGCGTATTCATTCAGCCCTTTAGCATCTGTCTGCAGAAGGGATGCCATCTGATCGATGAAAGAACCTGTACCACCCGCACAGACACCATTCATACGCTGTTCAACATTTCCACCCTCAAAATAAATAATCTTGGCATCTTCTCCGCCAAGTTCGATTGCAACATCTGTTTGTGGAGCATAGTCTTGTAAAGCCGTAGATACAGCTATAACTTCCTGTACGAAAGGAATATCCAAATGTTTTGCCAGTGTAAGTCCACCCGACCCTGTAATCACCGGTGAGACGCGGACCGGACCAAGCTGGTGAATTGCTTTTTCCAGCAAATTGGACAATGTTTCCTGAATATTAGCAAAATGCCTTTCGTAGTCCGAAAAAAGCACTTCATGTTCCGGGTTTAGAATTGCAATCTTTACTGTTGTGGAACCAATATCGATTCCTAAAGTATGTAATTCGTGTAAACTCATATTATTTTCCTCATTTTCTTAACTATTATATGTCAGTCACTTCTTATTTAATGTATTTTCTAATGTTACAACAATTTACATTATACGACATTATAGCTAAAAAGACAATTGTAATTATGATATGTGATCGTGGAATATTTGTGCAGACTTTATAAAATTTTACAAAATGATAACATGATTAGAGGCAACATATGTTTGACAAACCTTTATAGGAACTGTACAATTACTTCATGAATCATTAAGAATAAAAGTAAGGAGAAGAATGTCATTGAATTGGTTGAATAAGTTAGAAAAAAAATTTGGTCGATATGCGATCCATAATCTGACAATATACCTGATAGGAGGTTATATTATCGGTTATGGAATCTATACTTTAGTGCCTAATCTGTTGAACTGGCTGACCCTGGAACCAGGATTGATTCTTTCTGGACAGGTATGGCGTATTGTGTCATGGGTTTTAGTTCCACCTAGTGGAAATATTATAACAATACTAATTATGATGTTGTTTTATTATTCTCTTGGAACGTCATTGGAACGTACCTGGGGGGCGTTCCGTTATAATGTCTATATTTTCTCGGGAATTCTTTTTACCGTTATCGGTGCTTTCATTTTATATCTGATCACCGGCGGTTATGTTGGATTAGGGGGCTTTTTCAGCACCTACTATATTAACATGTCTATTTTTCTGGCATTTGCAGTCAGCTACCCAGATATGGAAATTTTGTTATATTTTATTCTGCCCATAAAAATCAAATGGATGGCATGGGTTTATGCTGCGTTTATACTGTATGACCTTGCACGAGGAAATATGGTGACTAGGGTTGCAATTATTACTTCATTGCTTAACTTTGTTCTGTTCTTTTTTTCCAGCAAGAATATGAAGCCGCTTTCTCCGAAAGAAAGAGCAAGAAAGGCACAATTTAAAAAGCAGTCAAAACCACATATGACATATCAAAACGGTGCGCGTCACCGGTGCGCAGTATGTGGCAGAACAGAGTTAGATGACCCTACACTGGAATTCCGTTTTTGTTCAAAATGTAAAGGAAATTATGAGTATTGCCAGGAACATCTGTTTACCCATCAACATGTGCAATGATGAGTATGCCAAAAAGTAAAAATTTTATTTTAAAGAGGAGATAGGGAATGAAGAAAACTAAAGTGGTATGTACAATGGGACCAAATACAAATAATAGAGATCTGATGAGAAAATTGATTCAAAACGGCATGGATGTAGCACGTTTTAATTTTTCTCACGGAGATCATGAAGAACATAAAGGCAGGATGGATATGTTGAAGCAGCTTCGTGAAGAAGAACGTTCAAATACAGCCATTCTATTGGATACAAAGGGACCGGAGATTCGAACCGGTCTTTTAAAAGAGGGGAAAAAAGTATTTGTAGAAACTGGCAGCACCTTTATTCTCACTACTAATGATATAGTAGGTGATGAAAAAAAAGTTTCCATTACCTATACTGGATTAGTGGAAGACGTGGATAAAGGAACGATCATTTTAATTGATGACGGGTTGATTGGTTTGACAGTAACCGGAAAGACGGAGTGTGATATCGTCTGTACAGTGATCAATGGCGGTGAATTAGGGGAGCGAAAAGGTGTTAATGTACCAAATGTCCCAGTAAGACTACCAGCCATTACCCAAAAAGATAAAGAAGACATTAAATTTGGCGTTGAACAGGATGTGGATTTTATTGCTGCTTCCTTTGTGAGAAATGCAGAATGTATTTTAGAAATCAAGGCTTTTTTAAAAGAGCTGAATGCACCATTTATCCCTATTATTGCAAAGGTGGAAAATGCAGAGGGCATACAGAATATTGATGAAATTATACGCGCAGCAGATGGCGTTATGGTTGCAAGAGGAGATTTAGGCGTAGAAATTCCTGCGGAAGAGGTGCCGTATCTGCAGAAAATGATTATTCAGAAGTGTAATAATAATTTTAAAACTGTCATTACAGCAACACAAATGCTGGATTCTATGATACGTAATCCACGTCCTACCAGAGCGGAAGTCACAGATGTAGCTAATGCAGTCTATGATGGTACCGATGCAGTTATGCTTTCAGGTGAGACCGCTCAGGGGAAATATCCTCTTGAAGCGTTGCAGATGATGGTGCATATTATTGAAAATTCTGAACAGCATCTGGATTACGAACTTATTTTAGAAAAAGCAGGAAATCATATGAGAACAGGTGTGTCCAGCGCTATAGGTTACTCTTCTGTACTTGCTGCGGCTAACTTGAGAGCAAAATGTATTATTACACCCTCTGTTTCAGGAGCAACAGCAAGAGTAGTGTCTAATCTGAAACCACAACAGGAAATTCTCGGTGTGACACCAAACCCAAGAACATTGCGCCGAATGTCTATTTACTGGGGTGTAAGACCGCTGAAGTCTTTAGAAGTCAACACAACTGATGATATTTGCAGCGGAGCAATAGAACTTGCTCTTGTAAAACAGTATGTAGAGAGTGGTGATGTAGTTGTACTTACCGCCGGAATACCATCCCCAAGTGTAATCAAAGAGAAAAGCGGAATTAGTAATATGATGAGAATTGCTACAATTGAGTAAAAATGGATGTTGACAGTCCTGTTACTCTACTGTATAGTGTTCCTATACAGTACTACTAATGGAGAGCGCAATGGATGAACAACAATTTACCGAATATTTACTTCATTTTGGCCTGACCAGACAGGAAGCTTTGGTTTATCAGAAACTATTGATAAAGGGAAAACAGACGGGGTATGAGGTGGCAAAGGAAGCGGGAATATCTCGCTCAAATGCTTACACTTCTCTGGCCGGGCTTGTGGAAAAGGGAGCGGCATATCTGGTTGAGGAGTCTGCCAAACGGTATATTCCTGTTATGCTTGAGGAATTTTGCGAGAATTGTATTCGCAAAATGAAAACAGAAGAGGAGTGGATGGTAAAGAATCTTCCTCAGGGCCAGAAAGAAGAAGAGGGGTATATTACAATTGTAGGCGAAGTCAATATACGTGATAAAATTAAAAATTTGCTTATTCATTCTCAGGAGAGAGTCTATTTATCCTGCTCTGCAGCGTGCCTTGGAGAATTTATTGAGGAACTTCTTGCCCTTTTATCAAAACAGAAAAAAGTAGTCATTATTACTGATAAATTTTTTGAACTTGAAGATGCTAAAATTTATGTGGTGAATGATAAAGGCCATCAGATAGGACTTATCACAGATTCAAAATACGTATTATCAGGTGAATATGGCAACGGAAGTCAGAACACATGTCTGTATTCAGGACAGAATAATTTTGTTACTGTATTTAAGTCGGCTTTAGCTAATGAAATTCAATTAATAGAATTGCGCAAAGGAGAAAATCAGGTATGAAAAAAGAACCATTTGTAACTAAGGAACAGCTTGATGAAATTGTAAAAGAGTATCCTACTCCTTTTCATCTGTATGACGAAAAAGGAATAAGAGAAAATGTAAAAGCGTTAAAAGAGGCTTTTTCATGGAATCCTGGATACAAAGAGTATTTTGCAGTAAAAGCCACTCCTAATCCGTTCCTGATTCAGATTCTTAAAGAATATAATTGTGGATGTGACTGTTCTTCTTATACGGAATTGCTGCTTTCAGATGCTCTTGATGTAAGAGGGCAGGACATTATGTTTTCTTCGAATGACACACCAGTTCAAGAGTACCAACTTGCAGATAAGTTAGGTGCAGTGATTAATTTGGACGATATCACGCACATAGATTTTTTGGAACAAGCTATCGGGCATATCCCAGAGACAATAAGCTGCCGGTATAATCCCGGTGGTCTGTTTAAAATTAGTAATGATATTATGGACAATCCTGGTGATTCAAAATTTGGTATGACTACAGAGCAAATAGAAGAAGCATTTAAAATTCTAAAAGGAAAAGGAGCAAAGGAATTTGGTATACATGCGTTTCTTGCCAGTAATACGGTGACAAATGAATATTATCCAATGCTTGCAAAAGTACTTTTTGAGCAGGCGGTACGGCTGCAGCGGGAAACCGGAGTGCATATCAAGTTTATTAATCTTTCGGGTGGAATAGGAATTCCCTATAAACCAGACCAGGAGCCTAATGACATCCGAGCTATTGGAGAAGGTGTACGTAAAGTTTATGAAGAAGTACTTGTGCCTGCGGGAATGGGAGATATTGCTATTTATACTGAATTGGGCCGTTATATGCTGGGACCTTATGGATGCCTGGTAACTACTGCCATACATGAAAAACACACACATAAAGAGTATATTGGTGTAGACGCATGTGCTGTAAATCTTATGCGTCCTGCAATGTATGGGTCTTATCATCATATTACCGTAATGGGAAAAGAAGAGTGGCCATGTAATCATAAATATGATGTGACAGGTTCTCTTTGTGAAAATAATGATAAATTTGCTATAGACAGATTACTGCCTGAAATAAATAAAGGTGATTATCTTGTTATTCATGATACGGGAGCTCATGGTTTTGCTATGGGATATAATTATAATGGAAAATTAAAATCGGCTGAAATACTTCTCAGAGAGGATGGAACTGTGCAGTTGATTCGTCGTGCAGAGACTCCGGCTGATTATTTTGCAACTTTCGATTGTTTTGAAATAGGTAAAAAAATTCAAGAAGCTGATATTAGAAATAAAAAATAAGAAAAATCTATTGCAAAATAAGCTTGTGTATGTTAAGATTAATTTCGGTTCGAAAAACAGGATTTGTGATTTGAACCGATGAGCGGATGTGGCGGAATGGCAGACGCACAAGACTCAAAATCTTGCGGGGGTGACCTCGTGTGGGTTCAAGTCCCACCATCCGCATATGCTAAATGACGCCAAGCCCTTTAAATTAAGGGGCTTGGCGTTTTTGTTTTAGAATAAGGGGCAGAAAAGCGGCAGACATTGTGCTCAAGTAACGCTGCAATACTAGAATTATGTAATACAGTTTTATTCCAATACTTTTCCAACAGGAAAGACACTTCTAAATACTTTTACATTACAAAGATATTATATTCTTAATGTAAAATCTTTGTAAGTGTATTTTTAATTTTGGTAAGAACGTATATAAGATAATGCTCTTACGCTGTTTTTCACGTTAAAAATACTATATGATATTAGGCTTGGGAGTGGGGAACAAGAGGGTAAATTTACTTTACGGCATAGCCTTGACTTAAATGAATTTATGCTGTATTATAACGATACATTGTGAAACCGGTCCGTATCGCAGTCGTATTATCAGTATAAGCTAAATGGCGCCAAGCCCTTTAAATTAAGGGGCCTGGCGTTTTCTTTTAAAAGGAGGCGAAAAATGAAGATAGCAGTAAATAATATTGAACTTTTTTACCAGAAGTCGGGGAATGGTGAACCCCTTATCCTTCTGCATGGAAATGGTGAGGACCATCATATTTTTGATGCAATCGTGAAAAAGCTTGAACATGACTTTACCGTATATTCAATTGACAGCAGAAATCATGGTGAAAGTTCATCTTCAGATGATTTTTCCTATGAATCTATGGCTCAGGACATTTATTGCTTTATTTCAAAACTGCAGTTAAAAAAGGTGAGACTGGCAGGTTTTAGCGACGGTGCAATAATTTCTCTTATACTGGCAATGAAACATGAAGAATGTGTGGCAAAAATTGCATTGCTTGGAGTTAACCTGAAACCGGAGGATTTTACGGTGGAAAGTTATGCATTTTTAAAATCAACTTATGAAGAAACCAAAGATCCGTTGTTTAAGTTAATGTTGGAGCAGCCAAGTATTGAGCTGGAAGATGTAAAAACTGTTTTAGTACCTGCTTTGATTATAGCAGGAGAATATGATATATTTAAAACAGAATCATTTGTAAAACTGGCAGAGGCTATGCCTCATGCAAGGTTGATGATTATGAAAGATCATGAACATGATAGTTATATTGTGAATCAGGATATTATTTATCCGGATTTACTTAAATTTTTTAATCTACCTTAATGTTTATGGAAGAAGTGTAGTGGGCTAAGTGTTTTATAAAAAACAGCGAGGAAATAAGTTCCTCTTGCAAAAGAACAGAAGTTCGATTATAATGCTGTTTAAGGGAATGAGATGACTTGTATTAATGGTGAGGTGAGTACATGTTCAAACGTGGTGATATATGTTATATTTTAGAAAGTAATCATAAAGTAACACAGGCAAAAGTGGTAAATAGACAGGGAGAAATTTATACCCTTCAATTAATCGGTTCATGCGGAGCAAGGAGAATGCAGGAAAACAGATTGTTTACTTCAGAGAAAAAAGCAGAACAGAGCATTAATAATATAAATGAATCAGAGATGGATAGGATGACATCCTGATGATACTTTTAAGTTTAATACATTTTAATATGTGTTCTGTTTCATAAATATTCTGAGCGTTATTTTAATGCTTCCATATCTTTTATCTGCAAGTTTGATTAAATTTTGAACGTTTATGCAGAGTTATATTATATTCTTTAGGTTCAATAATCCAATCGTACACTCAAAATGGTTTCAGCTACAAAGGAGGTGGATAATATGTCATTTAAACGTGGAGATACATGTTTTATTTTAGAGGACAATTCTGATGTTGTTCAGGTAAAGGTAGTAAGTAAGCAGGATAAAACTTACATTGTACAGCTAATTGGTGCCTGTGGAGCACTTAAACTACCTGAAAGCAGGTTGTTTGAGACAAAGGATGCTGCTAAGGCCAGCAAGAAGACATCTACAGCAATGGTAAGTCCCCAATTGTCAGGATTACATAGAAGAACAAGTCTGCCGGAAATAAATATACCCGATAGAGTTGAGGGAAGCAGAAATAAAAAATAAAATTAATCATTGACATTTTTCTGGACCGTGTATATAATAATCATAATTTAATAAGCTAAACCGTTGAAGCGGAGATAAAGACATATCGTGCATTCACAGAGAGCCTGAGGTGGTGGGATTCAGGTAAACGCAGTTTGTTAAATGGACCGCTGAGGGCATGAGGGAAAGGCTGTAAAAGTCAAGTATAGCATGACGTAAGGGCGTACGTAAGTCGCCGGAGATATGTTAGTATCTTATAAGCGCACAAAATATAATTTTGTGAATCAAGGTGGCACCGCGAATTGATTTTTCAATCCGTCCTTGACATTACTTTTAAACATGTAATGTCAAGGGCGGATTTTTTGTATAAGAAACCTGGTTTTGCTCTTGACAGAAAGGAGTATTTATGATTTATCCGGACTTACAGATGGCAAAAGAATATTCAGCGTCAGGTAAATATCATACTATGCCAGTCAGTATGGAACTTCTTTCAGATATGTATACACCAATTGGTGTATTACAGACTTTGAAAAGAAACAGCGATCACTGCTACATGCTGGAAAGTGCTGAGGATGCAAAACGCTGGGGACGATATAGTTTTCTGGGATTTGAGCCTACTATGGAAATCAGCTGCAGGAATGGCCAGCTTACCATTAAAAATGGAGAAACCAGAGAAGTGCAAACGTCTTATCCAGGAACCTATATTCGTGAAATCGTAGAGAGTAACAGAGCACCAAAAGTGGAAGGACTTCCATCATTTACAGGGGGACTGGTAGGATATTTTTCATACGATTACATGAAATATGTGGAGCCATCACTGAAGTTGAAGGGCAGAGATGAAGCGCATTTCAGGGATGTAGATCTTATGCTTTTTGACCAGGTTATTGTATTTGATAATCTGAGACAAAAAATGATTTTAATTGTGAGCATGTCTTTGGACGGAGATACAACAAAAGAATATGAAAAAGCGCTGGGGCGACTTGAGCGGCTGAAAAAAATTGTAAAAAGCAAAGATTCAAGTACGGATATACCATTAACTTTAAAGAGCCCTCTTAAGCCTTATTTTACAAAGGAAAAATATTGCTCAATGGTAGAAAAGGCAAAACGGCATATTTATGAAGGTGATATTTTTCAGGTTGTATTGTCAAACAGGCTGAGTGCTGATATAAACGGCAGTATATTGAATGTATACCGTATGCTAAGAAGTACAAATCCATCTCCCTATATGTTTTATTTTTCGAGTAATGACATAGAAATAGCGGGGGCTTCTCCAGAAACTCTGGTGAAGCTGGAAAATCATATTCTCCATACATTTCCGCTGGCGGGAACGAGAAAAAGGGGAGAGACAGATGAAGAAGATCAGCGTCTCGAAAAAGAACTTCTTTCAGATGAAAAAGAACTTGCTGAACACAATATGTTAGTTGATCTCGGAAGAAATGATATTGGGAAAGTCAGCAAATTTGGTACGGTGGAATTGGAAAAATATCAGAGTATTGAGAGATTCTCCCATGTGATGCATATTGGTTCCACGGTAAAAGGAGAAATTCGGGACGGAAAAGATTATATGGATACAATCGACGCTATACTGCCGGCCGGTACTCTTTCGGGGGCTCCCAAAATCCGCGCCTGTGAAATAATTGATGAATTAGAAGATTGCAAAAGGGGTATTTACGGCGGTGCGGTAGGTTATATTGATTTTACCGGAAATATGGATACCTGTATTGCAATTCGAATGGCATATGCAAAAGACGGGCGTATTTATGTATGCTCCGGAGCGGGGATTGTAGCAGACAGTGTACCGGAAATGGAGTACAGTGAGTGTCTTAATAAAGCAAAAGCGGTAACAAGTGCCATTGAAAGAGCGGCAGGGGGGATGGAAGAATGATTATATTGATTGATAATTATGACAGTTTTGCTTATAACTTGTATCAGTTGCTCGGTGCCGAGAAAAAAGAACTGAAGGTCATTCGTAATGACCAGCTGACGGTAGAGGAAATCAGTGAATTAAGACCGGAATTTATTGTTCTCTCCCCGGGCCCCGGAAGACCCGAAGACGCGGGGATTTGTGTGGAACTGGTACAGAAACTGGCAGGAAAAGTCCCCATTCTGGGGGTATGTTTGGGGCATCAGTCAATCTGTCAGGCGTTTGGAGGGAAAATTATTTATGCAAAAGAGCTGATGCATGGGAAAACCTCACGTGCTTTACTGGATACTGACACCCGGTTGTTCAGAAAGATGAATAAAAGTATTCAGGTGGCACGATATCATTCTCTTGCCGCAGATGAGCAAAGCCTCCCTTCTGTGCTCAGGGTAACTGCAAGAACTGAAGGAGGCGAAATTATGGCTGTAGAACACCAAAACTATCCGGTTTATGGGCTGCAGTTTCACCCGGAATCCATCCTGACTCCTGAGGGAGCAGCGATAATACACAATTTTCTGAAAGTATAAAAATAGCAAAAAAGAAAGGAAGTATTATGATTAAAGAAGCAATACTGAAGTTGGCAGGAAAAGAAGATTTAACGTATCAAGAGGCATATCAGGTAATGGATGAAATTATGAGCGGAAAATCAAGTCCTGTACAGATGAGTTCTTATCTGACAGCAATGAGCTTAAAAGGAGAAACGATTGAAGAGATTACCGCATCGGCAGCAGGGATGAGGGAGCATTGTGTAAAACTTCTTCATAACGTAAATGCATTGGAGATTGTTGGAACCGGCGGGGATGGAGCAAATTCTTTTAATATTTCCACTACATCGTCACTGGTGATTGCCGCTGCGGGAGTGCCTGTAGCAAAACATGGAAATCGTGCTGCCTCAAGCAGATGTGGTTCAGCAGATGTTCTTGAGGCGCTGGGGGTAAATATTACTGTGTCACCTGAAAAAAGCGCTCAGCTATTGGAAAAAATCGGAATTTGCTTTTTATTCGCTCAAAATTACCATATTGCAATGAAATATGTGGCTCCCGTCAGAAAAGAACTGGGCATCCGAACGATATTCAATATTTTGGGTCCTCTGGCTAACCCTGCAGGGGCAAATATGGAAGTAATGGGGGTCTATGATGAAGCTCTGGTAGAACCGCTGGCAAAAGTATTAAATAAACTGGGTGTAAAAAACGCTATGGTTGTATATGGTCAGGATAAATTAGATGAAATATCCATGAGTGCACCAACAACGGTGTGTGAGATAAAGCAAGGTGAATTTCAGTCCTATACCATTACGCCGGAACAGTTTGGATTTAGATCTTGTGAGAAATCTGCACTTACGGGAGGAACTCCAGACGAAAATGCTGTTATTACAAGGGCTATTTTAAACGGAACAGAAAGGGGCCCAAAACGTCAGGCGGTATTGCTCAATGCAGGGGCTGCTCTTTATGTGGCAGGAGTAGCAGAAACATTAAAAGCCGGTGTGGAACTGGCGAGTCGAACCATAGACAATGGAAAAGCAATAGAGAAATTGGAACAGTTTATCCGCTGTTCAGGTGATGAAGGGTAAAGGTAAAAGTGATGATTTTGGATGAAATCGCAGCAAAAACTAGAATCAGAATAGAAAGTCTAAAAAATAGTATACCGGAAGAACTTATCAGAAAAGAAGCATATGAAATTGCAGCAAGAGAGAAGAAATCCCAGAATATAGCTTTCCCCTTTGAAAAAGCACTGCAAAAAGAAGGAATCTCGTTTATCTGCGAGGTGAAGAAGGCATCTCCATCCAAAGGGGTGATTGCAGAATCCTTTCCTTATGTGGAAATAGCAAAAGACTACGAGCAGGCTGGAGCCGCAGCTTTATCTGTTCTCACAGAGCCTTATTATTTTAAGGGAAGTGATTTCTATTTAGAAGAAATTGCGAGAAGCGTTAACATTCCTGTATTAAGAAAAGATTTCACTGTAGATGCGTATATGCTTTATGAAGCCAAGGTTATGGGGGCTTCTGCAGTACTTCTTATTTGTGCGATTTTAAGTGATGAGGAATTAAAAAAATACATGGAGATAACTAAAGAACTGGGAATGTCTGCGTTGGTGGAGGCCCATACTGAAGAGGAAGTAAGGCGAAGCCTCAAGTGTGGAGCAAACATTATTGGAGTAAATAACAGAGACTTGAAGACCTTTCAGGTTAATATTCATACAAGTGAACAGCTTCGCTGTATAGTACCGGAAAACATTCTGTTTGTATCAGAGAGTGGTATTAAAACGACTGAAGATATACAGAGACTGAGGAAGAACAAAACAGATGCTGTGCTGATAGGTGAAACGCTGATGAGAAGTGAAAATAAGAAGAAAATGTTAGAACAGCTAGCCGGATACTGATCAATATCTGAATTAATAGAAAAGGAGTCTGCTAATGAAAATAAAGATCTGTGGTTTAAAGAGACTTGAGGATATTGAAGCGGTAAATGATGCAATGCCGGATTTTGCAGGATTCATTTTTACTGATAAAAGTCGTCGCTATGTAACACCGGAACAGGCAGTAAGATTAAAACGGGAGCTGAATGCAGGTGTTTTATCTGTGGGGGTATTTGTGAATGAACGTATTTCTCTTATTCTGGATATTGTTGAACATGGAATCATAGATGTGATACAGCTTCACGGAGGCGAAGATAAAAAATATTTAAATGAGCTTCGCCTTAGCTGTGGCTTACCGGTGATAAAAGCAGTTTCTATGACTGCGCAGAACTGGAAGGAAGAATTAAAATACTGGGAAGATAGCAATGCAGACTATCTGCTTCTGGATAGTGGAACAGGTGGCAGCGGGCGGCAGTTTAATTATGGACGTATAGAGAATATTACAAAACCTTTTTTTCTGGCGGGAGGGCTCAATCCGGGAAATATTGCTGAGGCAGCGAGGATAACACAGCCCTTTGGTCTGGATATGAGCAGTGGAGTCGAGACAGATGGGAAAAAAGACAGAAATAAAATAAATGAAGCAGTCAGGAGGATTAGAAATGTCTAAAGGTAGATATGGTGAATTCGGAGGGCAATATATCTCTGAAACACTGATGAATGAGTTGATTCATTTGGAAGAACAGTATGAGTACTATAAAAAAAATGTGGAGTTTCAGAAGGAGCTGAACTGTTTGCTGAACGAATATGCAGGGCGCCCTTCTTTATTGTACTATGCCGGGAAGATGACTAAAGATCTTGGCGGAGCTAAAATCTATTTAAAAAGAGAAGATTTAAATCATACAGGATCACATAAAATCAATAACGTGCTGGGGCAGGTACTTTTGGCGAAAAAGCTGGGAAAAAGAAGAGTAATTGCCGAAACCGGCGCAGGACAGCACGGTGTGGCCACAGCTACTGCAGCTGCACTGCTGGATATGAAATGTGAAGTGTTTATGGGCAAGGAAGATACAGACAGACAGGCGCTGAATGTATATAGAATGGAGCTGCTGGGGGCAAAGGTACATGCGGTTACAAGTGGCACCCAGACATTAAAGGATGCGGTAAACGAAACCATGAGGGAATGGACCAACCGAGTGTCCGATACCCATTATGTACTGGGGTCCGTTATGGGGCCTCACCCGTTTCCTATGATAGTGAGAGATTTTCAAAGTGTAATCAGCAGTGAGGCGAGAGCACAGATTCTGGAAAAAGAAGGAAAACTGCCTTCAGCTGTTCTTGCTTGTGTGGGCGGGGGAAGCAATGCTATGGGTATGTTTTATCATTTTATTCCAGATAAGGAAGTTCATCTAATTGGATGCGAGGCAGCCGGAAGTGGAATTCATACAGAAAAACATGCAGCCACCATGGCAAAAGGAACTGTAGGTATTTTTCACGGCATGAAATCCTATTTTTGTCAGGATGAATATGGTCAGATCGCACCAGTTTACTCCATTTCTGCGGGACTTGATTATCCCGGAATTGGACCTGAACATGCATATTTAAGAGACTCCGGCAGAGCCGAGTATGCGGCGGTGACAGATGATGAGGCAGTTGAAGCCTTTGAATATCTTGCAAAGACAGAAGGTATTATCTGTGCAGTTGAAAGTGCTCATGCAGTGGCACATGCAAAAAAAATAGCACCTACAATGAAGAAAGAGGAAATAATGATTATCTGTCTGTCGGGACGCGGAGATAAAGATGTTGCGGCAATAGCAAGATATAAGGGGGAGGATATTCATGAGTAAGATAAGAAATGCATTTCAAAATGGAAAAGCGTTTATTGCTTTTTTGACCGCAGGAGATCCTTCGGCAGAAAAGACGGTGGACTTTATACTGGCTATGGAAGAGGGCGGGGCTGATCTTGTTGAAATTGGCATTCCTTTTTCTGACCCCACCGCAGAGGGTGTAGTGATTCAGGATGCCAATATCCGTGCCCTTCAAGCAGGAATGACAACAGATAAGGTGTTTGATATTGTAAGCGAAGTGAGAAAAAAAAGTAGTATTCCACTGGTTTTTCTAACCTATCTGAATCCAGTCTTTAAATATGGATACCATGATTTTTTTCAAAAATGTGGAGAACTAGGAGTGGATGGAATCATTGTTCCAGACCTGCCTTATGAAGAAAAAGAAGAGGTTAATGAGATTGCCCGAAATTATGGAGTGGATCTGATATCTATGATAGCACCAACGTCGAAGCAGCGTATTCAAAAAATTGCAAAAGAAGCATCGGGATTTCTGTATGTTGTTTCTTCCATGGGGGTTACGGGAGTAAGAAATCGTATTGAAACAGATATATCTTCCATTGTTGCTTCTGTTCGTGAAGTTACAGATACTCCTGCAGCTGTTGGGTTTGGTATTAGTACACCGGAACAGGCAGCACAAATGGCAGAGATTTCTGATGGTGCTATTGTGGGCAGTGCAATTGTAAAATTAATTGAAAAACATAAAGAACATGCTGAGAAGCCGGTGAAAGAGTACGTGAAAAAAATGAAAGACGCTGTTAATCACTCGCATTTATAAATATATTGCTTTCAGATACTGCAAATCAACGCCCTGTATAGGATATGTGGATTCTGCAGTATCTGTTTTTATGATAACTAAAAGACCGTGTAACTATATACTTGTCGAGAAAACTATTAAGAGGTAAATTCCCAGGTTAATAAATCAGAGATTGCATTTATGCTATCTTTAGCATCTGGTACATTTCCAAAGCCATAGCGGGCAAAAATAAAAGGAACCCCAGCTTCTTTGCAGGCAAGATAATCACCTTGCGTATCACCTATATATACAACGTCATTCAACTTGTTTTCTTTCATCAGGCGTAAAATTGTCTGTCCTTTGGAAGTGCCTGTGTCTCCAAAACATAAATGATCCTTTACGGTATGCTCAAGTCCTGATGTTCTTAAAAAAATTTCAATATATCCACACTGACAGTTGCTGACAATATATAGAGGAACTTGCTTGGAAAGTGTTTCAAATACTTCCTTGACCCCTTCATACAATATTCCAGGTTTGGTCTCCAAAAGCTTGTTTTCATAAGTAAAGCAAAGTGCACCCAGTCGACGCTGTTCTTCTCTGGATACCGAAGGAAAGATTATATCATATATCTCATCCATGGTCTTTCCTAATAATTGATGGATTGAAGGTGCATCCACATGCACATCTAGTGTTGAGTTTTCTCTAATTGCCTGATTCCATGATTCAACAATGGTATCAGTAGAATCCCATAATGTGCCATCTACATCAAAGATAATTCCATCCATAATATTTACTCCTTTCAGGTTGTTGTATCGTTTTCATGATATCATAAAAATAGCCTTTTAAAAAGAAAGATTTTAGTGTATACTCTATTATAAATGTTAAGATTCGGTGACCATGAAGATATTGATTTACGGTATTCTGTTTTAACGGAGCTGATAAGCGGGCATTAAGGATGTGGAGAATGGAAAATGAATGAAAAAATAGTATTAATAGATGGACACAGTATTTTAAACAGGGCGTTCTATGGTGTACCCGACCTAACCAATGCAGAGGGACTTCATACGAACGCTATTTATGGGTTCTTAAATATTTTGTTTAAGATTCTGGATGAGGAAAAGCCGCAATATCTGACGGTTACATTTGATGTACATGCTCCCACCTTCAGACACGAGATGTATGCTGAGTATAAAGGGACCAGAAAGCCTATGGCAGAAGAACTCCGGCAGCAGGTTCCTGTCATTAAAGAAGTATTAAAAGCAATGAATGTTGAAATTATTGAACAATCCGGCCTTGAAGCTGATGATCTTCTTGGGACGATTTCACGTATTTGTGAAGAAGAAGGATTGGAAGTCGCTATTATTTCTGGTGATCGGGATACGCTTCAGCTTGCCACCCAGAAAGTGAAAATTCGTATACCTAAAACAAAACAAGGGAAAACAGAGGTGGAGGACTATTATGCAGAAGATGTTAAGGCTGCTTATGGTGTTACGCCGAAAGAGTTCATTGATGTGAAAGCGCTGATGGGAGATTCTTCTGACAATATTCCAGGCGTTCCGGGAGTGGGCGAGAAGACTGCAACTAAAATAATTGTGCAATACGGATCAATCGAAAATGCGTATGCCCATGTGGAGGAAATCAAGCCTCCTCGTGCCAGTAAAAATCTGCAGGAATATTGGGAACAGGCTTGCATGAGTAAGACCCTTGCGACTATTGATACACATGCAGATATTCCTTTTGTGTTGAAAGCAGCAGAGCATGGTAATCCTTACACCGAGGAGGCTCATGTGCTTTTTCAGCGGCTTCAATTCAAAAACCTGCTGAATCGATTTGATGTTAAATCTTCAGAAAACACGATAGAGACTAGTTTTAAGGAGATTACAGATAAAAAAGAAGTAGAACGTGTATTTGCTGCGGCTTCTCAGTCTCACTGTGTGGGAGCATCAATTACGAGAGAAGACGGCAATATACTGCCTTTGTTTGCGCATCAATCCGGGTATGGGCGGGTGACCCTGGCTTTTGGAGATAATCAAATTTATTCCATACCATGCAGTATGGATATGAATATGGAATATCTGTTTGAAAATCTTTCCAGAATTGCTGCATCGGTACAAAGATTTGCGATGTTCGATCTGAAAAAATATCTCAAAGAAATTAATATCACAAACAAAGATGCCTGCTTTGACGTTACAGTAGCAGCATATCTGATCAATCCCTTGAAGAATGATTATGATGTTGAGGATGTAGCCAGAGAGTATCTTGGGATTTTGATAGATGAAAAAGCAGAAGTGATGACAAAAGCGTGTTATGAAGCATATACTGCGTACGCATCGGCAGAGCACCTGACAGAAAAAATGAAATCCAGCGGGATGTATCATCTTTTTACAGATATTGAGATGCCGCTTGTTTTTACACTGTTTGATATGGAATGTGAAGGAATTCATGTAGAAGCAGAGGCGTTGCAGTTTTATGGAGAACAGCTTGGGAGTAAAATAGCTGAATTGGAAAAAGAAATTTATGGAATGGCAGGAGAATCATTCAATATTAATTCCCCAAAACAGCTTGCCGTTGTATTGTTTGAACATATGGAACTGCCAAATGGAAAGAAAACAAAAACTGGATATTCTACTGCAGCAGATGTACTGGAAAAGCTGGCACCGGAATACCCAATTGTTGAAAAAATACTGGAGTACAGACAGTTATCCAAACTTAAATCTACGTATGCTGATGGTCTGGCTGCATACATCGGTGAAGATGGCAGAATTCACGGAACATTTAATCAGACAGTTACTGCTACCGGACGAATAAGCAGTACCGAGCCTAATCTGCAAAATATTCCTATACGAATGGAGCTTGGCAGACTGATCAGAAAGGTTTTTGTTCCAAAAGAGGGCTGCATATTTATCGATGCGGATTATTCTCAGATAGAACTTAGAATACTGGCACACTGTTCTGGTGATGAAAAACTAATCCAGGCGTACAAAGAGGCAAAAGATATCCATAGGATGACTGCTTCGCAGGTGTTTCACACACCGTTTGAAGAAGTCAGTGAGTTGCAGCGAAGAAATGCCAAAGCTGTAAATTTTGGAATTGTATATGGAATCAGTTCTTTTGGACTAAGCCAGGATTTGAGTATTACCAGAAAAGAAGCAGCACAGTATATTGAAAATTATTTTGAGACATATCCGGGAATTAAATGTTTTCTGGATGATACGGTCGCTCATGCCAAGGAAGAAGGTTATGTTGTAACCTTGTTTGGAAGAAGGAGACCGGTTCCTGAGTTGAAATCCAGTAACTTTATGCAGAGAAATTTTGGAGAACGTGTGGCTATGAATGCGCCCATACAGGGATCTGCTGCTGATATAATGAAAATTGCGATGATCGGTGTGAATAGAGAACTAAGAGAAAGAGGATTAAAATCCAGAATGATTCTGCAGGTTCATGATGAATTGTTAATAGAAGCAGATAAAGAAGAAGCAGAAGAGGTAAAAGAAATTTTGAGACAGCAGATGGAACAAGCAGCCGATTTGGATGTTCCGCTGATTGTGGATATGCATACAGGAGAAAACTGGTATGAGGCAAAGTGAGGCAGTTATATGAAAGTGCTGGGAATCACGGGCGGTGTCGGATCAGGAAAGAGTAAAGTGCTAAGCTATATGGAGAAAGCTTATGGTGCTGTTGTCTGTCAGCTGGATGTAGTGGCAAAAAATCTCCAGAAAAAGGGAGAAGAATGCTATTGGAAGATTATCCAGGTATTTGGAAATGAAATTACGAACACAGAAGGAGAACTTGACCGGATAAAACTTGCATCTATAGTTTTTCATGACAGTGAAAAGAGAAAAATGTTAAATGAAATTGTTCATCCTGAAGTGAAAAAATGGGTAAAACAGGACATTATAGAAAAAGAAAAAAACGGGGTGCCGCTGTATGTTATAGAGGCGGCGCTTTTGCCGGAAGCGGGATATGAAGACATCTGCGGGGAAATGTGGTATATTTATACAGAAGAAAGTGTAAGAAGAAAGCGGTTGAAACAGGCAAGAGGATATTCTGACGATATAATCAGCCGTATGATAGAGTCACAATCGCCCGAAGCTGTGTTTCGGGAAAAAAGCCATGTGGTCATTGACAACAGTGGCACATTTGAGTATACAAAGAAACAAATAGGAGAAAAAATATGAGGTTATGCAGCATTGCAAGCGGCAGCAGCGGTAACTGTATTTATGTAGGTGGAGATCATACACACCTCCTTGTGGATACAGGAATCAGCAAGAAGAGAATAGAAGCTGGGCTAAAAGAACTGGACATTAAAGGTGAGGAACTGGATGGTATTTTAATCACCCATGAACATTCTGATCATATCCAGGGATTGGGAGTGTTCAGCAGAAAGTACGAGGTGCCGATTTACGCAACACCAGGTACAATAACGGGAATAAAAAACTATTCGTCTCTGGGGAAGATGCCGGAAGGCCTTCTACATCCTATACATATCGATGAACGTTTTGAAATAGGAGATATAAGCGTCGATCCTTTCCGCATTTCTCATGATGCGAATGAACCGTCGGGCTATAGAATGAACTGTGGGGAAAAATCAGTTGCTGTAGCTACTGATTTGGGTATTTATGATGAATATACAGTATCAAAGCTTAAGCATCTTGACGCTGTACTTTTGGAAGCGAACCATGATGTACATATGTTAGAGGTAGGGTCTTATCCTTATTATCTGAAGCGGCGTGTAATGGGAGATAAAGGACATTTATCCAATGAATTGTCCGGAAGACTCCTTTGTGATATACTACATGATAATTTGAAACATATTTTGCTTGGACACCTCAGTCAGGAAAATAATTATGCTAAGTTAGCCTATGAAACAGTGAAACTGGAGATAACCCTTGGGGATAATGCCTACAAGGGGGAAGATTTGGATATGCAGGTAGCAAAGAGAGATATGATTTCTGAGATTATTTTTGTTTAAGATCTAGACAGAAAAGAAGTAATTTTAATAGTATATAGCGGCTATAAGTATCCGCAAATTTTGGAGGAAGATAAACATGAAAAAATGTATAGTGACCGTATTGGGAAAAGACACTGTAGGTATCATTGCAAATGTTTGCACATATCTGGCTGAAAATAAAATTAATATTTTAGATATTTCCCAGACAATCGTACAAGGATACTTCAATATGATGATGATTGTGGATGTAACTGATTTGGACAAGGACTTTAAACTGGTCTGTGATGAAATGGAAAAACTGGGAGAGAAAATTGGTGTCAATATACGCTGCCAGAGAGAAGATATATTTGAGAAAATGCACAGGCTCTAAGTAGAACGAAATGAAGCGAGGATAAGTACTATGATTAATATGTATGAAGTATCAGAAACCAATCAGATGATTGAACACGAGAATCTGGATGTCCGCACAATAACATTGGGTATCAGCCTGCTGGATTGCATTGATTCTGATTTGCAGGAACTAAATCGAAAAATATATGATAAAATTACTACTGTTGCAGCAAAACTTGTTGAAACCGGAAATGATATAGAAAAAGAATTCGGAATACCAATTGTCAACAAGCGAATATCTATTACCCCCATTTCACTGGTCGGCGGAGCCGCTTGTAAGAGTCCAGAAGACTATGTGACTGTAGCCAAGACTCTAGATAAAGCAGCAAAAAAGGTAGGGGTTAATTTTATTGGAGGTTATTCTGCACTGGTTTCCAAAGGAATGACCAGAAGTGACGAAAATTTAATTCGTTCTATTCCAGAAGCGCTGGCTCAGACGGAAAGAATATGTAGTTCAATCAATGTTGGATCTACAAGAACCGGGATCAACATGGATGCAGTAAGACTATGTGGAGAAATCGTAAAGGCTACCGCTGAAGCTACCGGGGATAATGATTCACTGGGATGCGCAAAATTGGTCATTTTCTGTAACGCACCTGATGACAATCCATTTATGGCCGGTGCCTTTCTTGGGGTTACGGAATCTGATGCTGTAATCAATGTGGGGGTCAGTGGCCCTGGTGTTGTAAAAAAAGCGTTGGAAAAGGTTAGAGGCAAAGGGTTTGAGGAACTATGTGAGATGATTAAAAAGACTGCGTTTAAAGTGACCAGAGTAGGGCAGCTTGTTGCAGAGGAAGCATCCAAAAGAATGGGTATTCCCTTTGGAATAATTGATTTGTCTCTGGCTCCTACTCCTGCAGTCGGTGACAGTGTAGCTGAGATTTTGGAAGAGATAGGATTAGAACGTGTGGGTGCGCCAGGTACTACAGCTGCTCTGGCCATGCTCAATGATCAGGTGAAAAAAGGCGGAGTCATGGCCTCCTCTTATGTGGGCGGATTAAGCGGTGCGTTTATTCCTGTAAGTGAAGATCAGGGGATGATCGATGCCGTAAATTTAGGGGCGCTTTCACTGGAAAAACTGGAAGCGATGACTTGTGTCTGCTCTGTGGGACTGGATATGATAGCAATTCCGGGTAAAACTTCAGCAAGTACAATTTCAGGTATTATTGCTGATGAAATGGCGATTGGAATGATAAACCAGAAAACAACAGCTGTACGTCTCATTCCGGTCATTGGAAAAGATGTAGGAGAAACAGCAGAATTTGGCGGGCTTCTTGGTTATGCTCCGATTATGCCCGTGAATGAGTTTGGCTGCGATGCATTTATAAGTCGGAAGGGTAGAATACCTGCTCCGATTCATAGTTTTAAAAATTAAAACAGGGGAATGTTTATGAAAAAAATTGCAATTGTAACAGACAGTAATAGTGGAATAACTCAGAAACAGGGAGAAGAAATCGGGATTTCAGTAGTTCCTATGCCATTTTTTATTGACGGGGAACTATTTCTTGAGGATATTACCTTGACTCAAGAAGAGTTTTATAAAAAACTTGGAGAGAATGCGGATATATCCACTTCTCAGCCGTCACCTGGAGAAGTTCTGGAATTATGGAATAAACTACTGGATGAGTATGAAGAAATTGTGCACATTCCTATGTCCAGTGGATTGAGCAGCAGCTGCCAGACAGCAATAAATCTGTCAGAGGAGTACGAAGGCAGAGTTCAGGTAGTTGATAATCAGAGAATTTCTGTTACCCAGATACAGTCTGTCCTTGATGCAATCAAACTAAAGGATGAAGGCTTATCGGCTGCGCAAATTAAAGAGAGGCTCGAGGAAGAAAAACTGGAGGCCAGTATATATATTACAGTGGACACATTGAAATATTTAAAAAAAGGTGGGAGAATAACCCCTGCCGCTGCCGCTTTGGGTACTGTCCTGAATTTGAAACCTGTTTTACAGATTCAGGGAGAAAAACTGGATGCATTTGCGAAGGTTCGTGGCTGGAAGGCTGCCAAACGTACAATGCTTAAAGCAATAGAAACAGATTTGGCACAACGATTTGCGGGGAAAGAAGAGCAAATGGTTTTAGGAATGGCTTATACCTGTGGCAAAGAAGAGGCACAGATCTGGAAACAGGAAATTCATGAAAGATTTCCCGAATATGACATTATAGAAGGTCCATTATCTTTAAGTGTGGCTTGTCACATTGGAACCGGAGCTATGGCGGTTACTTGCATGAAAAAAACATAGGCAATAAAGCTGCCCGGGGTTTCAGTTTTTTAATGACGAGAAATTCCGGACAGGAAATTGAAGAGTGAATTACTCCGATGATTTATATTTTAATAATTTGCTGTTTATATTCGTTCTCAAAAGCAGTTTTATATTTGTCTGTTATTACAGACTTATAAAGATTGGATGCGAGAATATCGTGGTTGAGCATTTTCTGCCCTGTGGCAGGGATTTCGTCTGTATCGTACAAATTTGTCAGAAGAGGCAGTCTACTCCTTTTTACAATATTGCTGAGTATTTTTTCCCTGTCTTTGCGAAAGCCCAGCAGATGTGCGTAATAATGATAACCTCCCTTTATGTATTCTTCAACATTATCTTTTTTTACCCCCAGCATAATATGAAGCAGAGCACGGTTAATTCGTGTATAAGTTGTTTCTTTTGTTTTAAGTATTTCACAGAACTGCTTGTAATTGAAGAAATTATTTAATTGATTAGTTATGCGATTTGCAAGCTCAACAGATACATCCATATATCTGGTGAGATCTTTTGCGGACTTATTAAGTAGTTTATATTTCATAAGCAGAGAGAAATCGTTCTGGTAAACAGGGTATTTCACTCGGTGGTAGTCCTTGAGCAGTTCGAGGCAGCATAAGGGAACTTGTTCTTCAAGTTCTGTTAAAATATTAGAAAAGTGTGTGTTTTCGAAAGTTCCCCCCGATCGCGTAGTGATTGCAGAACCTGAATATGCAAGCAGGGAGCGGATAGCAGAAGCAGAACTATAACTCGGCTGCAGTTTAGTACTGTGGTAATCAGCACCCTGCCGCTTAATGGTGTATGGTTTGATAGGGCTGTCCAGTCTCTTCAGTGCTTTTAAATACTCAATGCTCAGAATATTATTTGGATCATTGAGCAAAGTGGTGAGGTCACTGCTTTTTGTATAAGAAGCAAGGGCATCTTGTCTTGCCGCAGGAAAGGAGAGGCCATTTTTTAAATTCGACTGCAAATACTGCTTATATTCCTCTGGTTCTTCACATAGAATAGAAGCTGTTCTTTTTAGGGCTTCCAAATCATCACATTCACTTCCAAAACAGATAGAATCTATGATCCCCAGATTGTCAAGTAAAGAAACTGCACCGGTTGCAAATAGTTCTGCACTTCCTGTGGAATAACAAACGGGTAGTTCAAAAACCGCTCCGGCACCGCATTTCAGTGCCATTTCGGCACGGATATATTTAGGCATTATAGCAGGTGTGCCCCGCTGAACATAATCTCCGCTCATGACAACAACTACGGTGTCGGCACCTGTAATCTCTTTTGCTTTCTCTATATGGTATTGGTGTCCATTATGAAATGGATTGTATTCTGTAATTAAGCCGACAATTTTCATAAAAATCTCCTTGTATATCAATTTATTAACTATTATACTATAGAATAGTGAGAACGAATAGAGCAACTTTAGTTTACAATGTTAGATTTATGTTAAACATAAAGTGAAAATAGATTTGTTTTTGAAATATGTCAAAAGAAGGTGTGCGCATGGAAAGAGAAAAAATATTCGAGCTTCTGGAACAGCATAAATTTAAAGAGTTGAAAGAGACATTAGAAGCCATGCACCCAGTTGATATTGTGGAGATGCTGGAGGATTTTGAAACCCGGCAGGCGATTCTCATTTTCCGTCTTTTGGCGAAAGTGGAAGCAGCAGAAGTTTTCACTGATATGAACAGTGATATGCGTGAAGAACTGATTAATGCTTTGACTGACTCTGAGCTGGAAGAAGTCATGGATGAAATGTATGTGGATGACACAGTAGACGTGCTGGAAGAAATGCCTGCTAACGTAATAGACCGCCTGTTGATGGCAACGGATGAGGAAACAAGAAAAAAAATAAATGTGCTGCTTCAATATCCTGAAGACAGTGCAGGAAGCATTATGAATGTGGATTACATCAGTCTCAGAAAGGAAATGACTGTGGCTGATGCAATTTTGAAAATCAGACAGGTGGGAATAAACAAAGAAACTATTTACACCTGCTATGTAACAGAAAAGAAAAAACTAATCGGTGCAGTAGATGTAAAAGACCTTCTAACAGCAGGGGAATCCAGACTGATTGAAGAAATAATGGACGAAAATGTTCTTTGTGCAGAGACATTGGATGACCAGGAAGACGTAGCCAAAACCATAAAAAAATATGGCTTAGTAGCAATACCCATCGTAGATCATGAAAACTGCCTGGTGGGGCTCGTAACTGTAGATGATGCCATGCTGGTATTACAGGACGAGACAACAGAGGATATTAGTATTATGGCCGGTGTAAGTCCTAATGAGGATTCCTATTTTGGTACGTCGGTAATCCGTCATGCAAAAAACAGAAGCCTGTGGCTGATGCTTTTGATGTTGTCGGCAACAGTGACCGGTGAGATATTGGGTCATTATGAGAAGGCAATGGCTGTAATGCCTGTTTTAATTACATTTATTCCCATGTTGATGGGAACAGGAGGAAACTGTGGTTCTCAGAGTTCTACTCTGATTATACGGGGACTGGCTGTTGGAGAGATTCAATTTAAAGATATTTTTAGAGTAATATTCAAAGAAATCAGAATTGCGCTCGTGGTTAGTTTTCTTTTGTCAATTGTAAATGGTATTCGCATCTATATCATGTATGGTCATAATATATTGCTTTCAATTGCGCTGGGAATTACCATGATGGCAGTAGTTGTGGTGGCAAAAAGTATTGGGTGTACACTACCTCTTATGGCAAAAAAAATGGGACTTGATCCGGCAATTATGGCAGCACCTCTAATTACGACTATTCTTGATACCTGTACTATTCTTGTGTATTTTAATATTGTAACACTGATTTTCCACTTAAATGTCTAATATGGTGAAAAATATTGTCGAATATTGAGGATTGTACTAAAAAATACACATACAAGCCACTTGTATACAAAATCCCTTTGGAGTATAATGGGAATAGTGAGAAAAAATGAAAGGTGGCTTTAAACTATGGGATTTATCGAGGAAATCAAAGCAAAAGCAAAGTCTGATAAGAAGACAATTGTGCTTCCGGAGACAGAAGATGTAAGGACTTATGAGGCTGCGGAAGCAGTACTCAAAGAAGGCACTGCAAATCTGATCCTTGTAGGAAGCAAAGAAGAAATTGAAAAGAATGGAGCAGGATATAACATTTCTGATGCTGTTATTGTTGATCCTGCAACAAGCGAGAAGACAGAAGCTTATATTGCAAAATTAGTAGAGCTCAGGCAAAAAAAAGGTATGACAGAAGAACAGGCAAAAGAGTTGCTTCTGAATAATTATTTGTATTATGGTGTAATGATGGTAAAAATGGGGGATGCTGACGGTATGGTATCAGGAGCGTGCCATTCTACAGCAGATACGCTGCGTCCGTGTCTTCAGATACTTAAGACAAAACCGGGAACAAAACTGGTATCTGCATTTTTCATTATGGTTGTGCCTGACTGTGATATGGGTGCGGACGGTACATTCCTTTTTGGCGATTCGGGACTAGAGCAGAATCCGGATTCTGAAAAGTTAGCGAACATTGCCATTTCTTCAGCCGAATCATTCAACGTGTTGACTGGAAAAGAACCAGTTGTTGCTATGCTTTCACATTCCACTAAGGGAAGTGCAAAACATGCTGATGTGGACAAGGTAACTGAGGCTACAAGGATTGCTAAAGAATTAGCACCAGAATTAAAACTGGATGGAGAACTACAGCTTGATGCAGCAATCGTTCCTTCAGTCGGGGAATCTAAAGCACCAGAAAGCCCTGTAGCCGGACACGCTAATGTATTGATTTTCCCGGATCTTGATGCAGGAAACATTGGATATAAACTGGTACAGCGTCTTGCTAAAGCGGAAGCTTACGGACCCCTTACTCAGGGTATTGCAGCTCCAGTTAATGACTTATCACGTGGATGCAGCGCAGCGGATATTGAAGGCGTAGTAGCCATAACAGCAGTACAGGCTCAGGCTCAATCATAAATCGGGAGGATAATAAAATGAATGTATTAGTAATTAATTGTGGAAGCTCTTCTTTGAAGTTTCAGTTAATCAACTCTGCATCAGAAGAAGTACTTGCCAAAGGTCTTTGTGAAAGAATTGGAATTGATGGCAGCCTTACTTATCAGGCGGCGGGAAAAGATAAAGTAACTACTTCAAAAGCTATGCCTACCCATACTGAAGCAATTCAATTTGTTATCGATGCTTTAACTGATACAGATACAGGTGTGGTTAAGAGTCTTGATGAGATTGGTGCTGTAGGACACAGACTGGTACATGGGGGAGAAAAATTTGCATCCTCAGTGGTAATAACAGATGAAGTTAAGGCTGCAGTAGAAGAGTGTAACGATTTAGCTCCGTTACATAATCCTGCGAACCTGATTGGTGTAAATGCTTGTGAAAAATTAATGCCGGGTACACCTATGGTGGCTGTATTTGATACTGCATTCCATCAGACAATGCCGGAGAAAGCGTATATGTATGGACTTCCATATGCATATTATGATAAATACAAAGTAAGACGATATGGCTTTCATGGGACAAGTCATAGCTTTGTTTCAAAAAGAGCGGCAGAAATCGTGGGTAAGCCGTATAATGCTACTAAAACTATCGTGTGCCATTTAGGCAATGGGGCTAGTGTGTGTGCCGTGAAAAATGGCGAGTCCATAGACACATCTATGGGAATGACACCTCTTGAAGGATTAGTAATGGGGACACGTTCCGGTGATATTGATCCTGCTATTTTGGAGTTTATTGCTAAAAAAGAAAACCTTGATATTGAAGGCCTGATGAAGGTACTTAACAAAGAGTCAGGTGTACAGGGACTATCTGGATTATCCAGTGATTTCAGAGATTTAACTGCTGCATCAGAGGATGGAAATAAGCAGGCTCAGATAGCATTAGAAGTTTTTGCATACCGTGTAGCCAAATATGTAGGAAGCTATGTTGCTGCGATGAATGGTGTGGACAATATTGTGTTCACAGCTGGAATCGGTGAAAATGTAATAGGTGTACGTGAAGGAGTGTGCAGTTATCTGGGATATCTAGGAATTGAACTGGACAAACAAGCAAATGCAACAAGAGGAGAGGAAATAGAAATTTCTACTCCAGATTCAAAAGTTAAAGTATTTGTAATTCCAACAAATGAAGAATTGGCGATTGCAAGAGAGACGGTAGCTCTTGTAAAATAGATTGACGAAAAAAGAGGCAATCCTTCTTTGCCTCTTTTTCTATGAGAATCTGTGGCTTTTTTGTTGACAAACTTTTTTTACATGATATAATAGTTTAGGTATGAATAGGAGTATTAGAGATGTTAATTAACCTATCAGACGTTCTGTCAGAACAGCACAAGACAGTGGAAGAGACCGTGCCGTTGGAACTGGATGAGATTGTATTGAAATCAGGTTCATTTCCCGTTATCAGTAAAGAACCTGTATATATTGTTGTTTCTCATGTAAAGGACAAGGAATTACAGATTCTTGGAAAGACAAAAGTAAGTTTATGTATTCCTTGTGATCGTTGTATGGAAGATGTAGAGCAGGAATTTATACTTGATTTTGTAAAGCATGTGGATCTGAATGTGTCAGAAGCTGATTTGAGAGAAGATTTAGATGAATCAAATTTCATTGATGGATATCATCTTGACGTGGACAAATTGCTCTTTAATGAGATATTGATAGGATGGCCGACGAAAGTTCTATGCAGTGAAAACTGTAAGGGCATTTGCAATAGTTGTGGTCAGAACCTAAATATGGGTACCTGTGACTGTGAAGACACTGGATTTGACCCAAGAATGTCAGTTGTCCGTGATTTGTATAAGAATTTTAAGGAGGTGTAACCTATGTCTATCTGTCCAAAGAATAAATCTTCTAAAGGTAGAAGAGATAAGAGAAGAGCTAACTGGAAGATGAGTGCTCCG
>POVV01000344.1_pt1 | contig 33017 bp, 27 predicted proteins | sample 1560271 | NCBI WGS metagenome assembly POVV01 (sample SAMN08337232, study PRJNA429181) | Bioreactor metagenome, whole genome shotgun sequencing project. | biome: cows' rumen and soil; feature: anaerobic; isolation source: anaerobic chemostat enrichment culture, galacturonate as sole carbon... | reverse complement strand
AACTTTTATTCAGCAATGGAAAGTGGCGATAGAATATGGTTTGGGTCAGATAATGGGCGAATATGGATATATAACAAAAAAAACAAACAGTTTGATCTGTTACAGACTGAGTCCGAGTCGGAAATTAGACAGATAAAAAACATAGATGATAATCAGGTTTTGATAGCCACCCGTGATGATGGATTTTTTATTTATAATCAGATTTCGAAGCTTTTAAAAAAATATAACACATCGAATCTGCCGGATATGAAGGCTGATAGGATCCTTTCTTGTTATATAGATAAATCTGGAAATGTTTGGTTCGAGATGGATTATGCTGGAGTTTCCAAGTTTAATCCGAAATCTGGAATTTTTAAGCATTTTGAATTAAAAACAGAAAGTGCAGTATCAAATGTTTTTCCTTCTAATTTTTTCATATTTGAAGATAAGGTAGATCGTTTGTGGGTTCACCTTCGAGGGGGAGGCTTTGCATGGTATGATTCTGTAAATGATATGCTCGTTCCATTTTATAACGAGCCTTCATCTCCCGACTGGCGATTTTCGAATATGATGCACACTGCTTTTTCCGACAGGCAAGGGAATCTATGGCTGAGTACGCGTTCGCATGGTTTAGAGAAGGTTATTTTTAACAATGATGAATTCAAATCAATAGTTGTTGATTCCAATGTTCATTCAACGATAAACAATGATATACGAAGTATATTTGAAGATAGTAGGCAAAACTTATGGGTGTCGACAAAAGGTGGTAAAATTTTTGTTTACGACCAACACAGAGTTCAAAAAGGATATTTATGTAACAATGGAATTGTGGGACACCAAGTTCCGTTGAAAGGGATCACATATTGTATTATTGAGGATAGTGCACATAATCTTTGGGTTGGAACAAAAGGAGAAGGTGTGTATAAACTTACTCCGAGAGGCGATTCGTACGACATTAAATCATATCGCTATTCTTCAGATAATCTATATAGTTTGAGTGATAATAGTGTGTACACTATATTCGAAGATGATCAAAAAAGGATTTGGATTGGAACATACGGGGGCGGACTCAATCTTTTTGATGAAAAAGAGGGGCGTTTTTTTAACAGTCGGAATAATCTAAAAGATTATCCTGCCAAATTCGGATCACAAGTCAGGATAATAAATGCTGATAAATACGGGAATATCTGTGTGGGTACCACTCTCGGACTTATAATGTTTTCTTCTCATTTTAACTCTGTCTCGGATATAGACTATAAATTTTACACCCGTATCCCTGAAGATAAAAAGAGTTTGAGTGAAAACGATGTTTATGATATATGTACTACCAAAAAGGGTGAAACATATATCGCTACTTTTGGTGGTGGGCTAAATAAAATAGAGGCTGTCGATCAAAAAGGGTTCCCAATCGAATTTACTTCTTATACAGTTAAGGATGGCCTTCCCTTGGATGTTATACTTACTATAGTAGAAGATAATAAAGGAGATTTGTGGATAGCTTCGGAAGGGAATATAACAAAGTTTGATCCTGTAAAAAAATCCTTCGAAACGTATAGTGAAGTAAACCGATTGATAGGCGGGCTCAATCTATCGGAAGCTTCGCGATGGACAACGAAGGACGGTATTGTATATTTTGGATATTCCAAAGGTTTGCTATCTATCGATCCCGATAATATTAAACAGAATAGCTTTAAGCCATATGTAGCACTCACAAAATTTCAGGTGGCGAACAAAGATCTGGAGATTGGTGAAGATTCTCCATTGAAAGGATATATCGATGATATAGATTTTATAAAACTTAACCACAAGCAGAATTTTATAAGTATAGAATTTGTAGCTTTAGATTATGTGGAGCCAAAGCGAATCTCATACTCTTACAAATTAGAAGGATTCGATCAGGATTGGGTTGTGACAAATAAGCAACGGATTGCCAGCTATACTAACCTGCAACCCGGGAAATATACTTTCAGGGTGAAATCGACTAATAGTGATGGTATCTGGATGGATAATGAACATACATTGGATATTGAAATAACCCCTTCCTTTTGGCAAACAGGATGGGCATATGTGCTTTATTTTGTGCTTATTGTCGGTATTCTCTATATCATACTCCGTACATTGTTTACTTTCTATCGGTTAAGAGACAAGGTGGAACTGGAGCATGAGCAAACAGAGATGAAGACTCGCTTTTTTACTGATATTTCCCATGAAATACGTACACCGCTTACGATGATTGTTTCGCCGGTAGAGAATATCGTTGAGGATAGTAAAACACCGAATGAGATAAAATCGCAACTACAACTTGTATTGAAAAATGCGAGTCGTATGCAGCGGATGGTCAATCAGATACTAGATTTCCGAAAGATACAAAAGCAGAAGCTAAATATACAAGAAACCACGATCGGGGAGTATGTTTCAGACATATGTAATAATTTTTCTAAAGCGGCAGAATACCAAAGTATCAACCTCAAGTTTATCAATAAATCGGGAACAGATAAAATCTGGATAGATCGGGATAATGTAGAGAAGCTTGTGTTCAATCTCTTATCCAATGCTTTTAAATATACTTCTGTGGATAAGACTATTGAGGTCATAGTGGCAAGCAGTAAGAAAGATAAGACTGTTGCTATACAGGTAAATGATGAGGGACGAGGAATGAGTAAGGATGTATTGAGTAAACTCTTTACCCGTTTTGCTTCCTTTAATAAAGATAAGAGTAAACCAAGTACGGGTATCGGCTTATCCATAGTAAAAGAGGTGGCAGACAAACATCATGCTAAAATATCAGTAGAAAGTGAGGAAAATAAAGGCTCTAGCTTTACGGTCATATTCCCAATGGGGATAGAGCATTTCAAAGATGATGAGAATATAATATTCGCTTATGCCGATTCGCTTAAGGAGCAAGATGAAGTTCCGCAAACTCCATCAATTGAGGAAGATGCAAAGATTGAGCCTAAAAAGGAGGATGAAGAAGAACAGCGGGAAACCATACTTGTGGTAGAGGATGATTCCGACTTGAAGCATTTTATAATAACGGTGTTAGAACCTTTTTATAATGTGTTAGATGCTTCGGACGGAAAGGAGGGTTATGAAAAGGCGATAGAAAGTGTGCCTGACTTTATTCTTAGCGATATAATGATGCCAGAAGTAGATGGTATAGAGCTTCTTCAAAAAATAAGGATGGCACCTGAAACCAGCCATATCCCTTTTATCTTGCTTACAGCGAAGACGGATTTGGAAAGTAAACTGGATGGGCTCGATTATGGAGCGGATGATTATATTACAAAACCATTTAGTGTCAGATATCTGAGGGCAAGAATAGAGAATATCATCCTGCAACGAAAACGCTTATATGAAGGTTTTACGTTGGGTAAGCAACCTGAGATTAAATCAGCCAAAACAGTGGGTGAAACGGAATTGAAAATAACAACTCAGGATGAATTATTTATAAAGAAAGTAAAAGAGGAAATAGAAGCTAATATAGATAACAGTGAATTTGTTGTTGACGATCTCGCAACATCTGTTGCCATGAGCCGTACGGTATTCTTTAAAAAATTAAAGAGCCTGACAGGTTTTGCTCCCATTGAGTTTATCAGGGATATAAAAATCAAACATGCAGCTAAGCTTATCGAGACACAGCAATATACTATAAAAGAGGTATCGTATATGGTCGGTATATCTGATACAAAATACTTTACACAATGTTTCAAGAATATATTTGGCATGACTCCAAGTGAATATAAGAATAGTAAGAAGAAGTAAGTTCCGGGTTAAAGGTATTTGTCGCTCTGTTGACTGTTAACTATAAAAACTATATCTTTGTTTATATTTAAACTTAACAGTCATGAGAATAATACCAGGGTCAGAGCTAATTATAAACAGTGATGGTAGTGCATTTCATTTGCATATAAAACCGGAACAACTTTCCGATAAAATAATAATGATGGGCGACCCTGACAGGGTAGGGCTTACTGCTTCGTTTTTTGATAGCATAGAATGTGAAGTGCAGAGCCGTGAGTTTCGCACGATTACAGGAACGTATAAGGGAAAACGTATAACCGCTTTGTCTCATGGCATTGGTCCTGACAATATGGATATAGTCATTACAGAGTTGGATGCTCTTGCCAATGTGGATTTCGAAACGCGTGAAGTGAAGAAGGAGTTCAAGCAATTGACAATGGTGCGTGTCGGAACATCCGGAGGGCTGCAACCTCATTGTCCGATAGGGTCGTATGTTATCGCTTCCAAATCAATCGGTTTCGATGGCGTTTTAAACTATTACGAAGGACGAAATAATGTTTCTTTATTGGATTTTGAAGATGCTTTCAAAAAACATACAGGCTGGAATCCTCAGCACTGTACTCCTTATGTCGTAAAAGCTGATGAAGAGTTAGTGGAACGCATAGGATATGATATGATAAAAGGTGTTACTATTTCTGCAATTGGCTTCTATGGGCCTCAAGGACGTTATGTCCGCATGCCGTTGGCCAATCCTGATTTGAATAGTCGCATTGAATCTTTTAAATTCGGCGAAGATGTAATAACTAATTACGAAATGGAGAGTGCTCCTTTAGCAGGGTTAGGACGTTTGATGGGGCATCGTGCCATGACAGTATGTACTATTATTGCAAACCGTTTAGCCGGAGAGTCGAATGCGAACTATAAAGGTTCGATAGAAGACTTGATAAAGAAGGTTCTTGAACGTATCTGATGAAAGTACGAACGAAGAAAATAATAAAACGTATTTTGGGGATAGCTTTACTTGCACTAATTATTATCGCAGGCGTACTGGCGTTTACAAATTGGAAGATACCGCATGATGCAGAAGCATTTGTATTTGATACCGTAGATAGTGTTCCCCCTCAGAAAGCAGCATTAGTTCTCGGAACTGCCCGATACTTAGGTGATAGGCAAAATCTGTATTTTACTTATCGCATACAAGCGGCAAAAGAATTATATGAAGCCGGAAAAGTAAAGGTATTTGTAGTCAGTGGCGACAATAGCCGAAAAGATTACAATGAGGCTCATGATATGCGCGATGCCCTTGTGGAGGTTGGTATTCCCGATAGTATCATTCATTGCGACTACGCAGGGCTTAGAACTTTGGATTCAGTAGTGCGGATGAAAGAAATCTTCGGACAAGATTTATTTATAGTTGTTTCGCAGAAGTTTCATAACGAACGAGCCGTTTTCCTTGCTCAGCATTACGATTTGATAGCGTATGGCTATAATGCAAAAGATGTCGGGTTGAATCGTTTTTCTTATAGAACAAAAATAAGGGAAGTGTTTGCTAGAGTAAAGGTTTTCGTGGACATTGTTACCGGAAAAGGCCCTAGACATCTGGGAGGCCCAATAAAAATATAAAGATTAGAGACCTGTAATGCGGGTCTCTTTTTGTTTAACAAAATAATACAGAAAAAAGCATTAATTTTGTCGCCTTTGTGTTATACATACTAATCAATAATAGAAAATGAAAAAACTGTTACTCCTATTGTCGCTATGTGCTGTATGCATTTTTAGTTTCGCACAGGATTCTAATAATGAATTACTAAATAAGCTCGTAGAAAAAAATATTTTGTCTCAAAGCGAGGCCGATTCACTAAGACTCCCTCAGAAAAAATCATTAAGCCAAACAACGAATAAGATCAGGGAGGCATTCAATACTCCCTATATGCGTTTTGGTGGATACGGCTTGTTTATGTACAGATATAACGATCTTGCGCCGGTAAAACATAATGCTGAAGCGAGAGTTATTTTTATTTCAATGCGTGGTGAACTGACCAAGAATCTTAAGTATTTTATCTTAGCTGAATTCGTTAAACCTCGACCGTATGAATTTTATGCAGAATGGACTCCTTCTAGCGAATTCAATTTTCGTGCAGGACAGATGAAGACCCCTCTGTCTCTTGAAAATCAGATATCATTGACTGATATCGAAGGCGTTCTGAATACCCGTTCCATATCTGCTCTTATCGGTATGGGGGATGATGTGCAGGCAAAGCAAAACGGATTGAACAATACAGGTAGAGATGTTGGGGTAATGGCATATGGTAGCCTCTTCAAAACGCAGACACATGATTTGTTGGAATATAAAGTAGGTTTGTATCAAGGAACAGGTATAAATACTTCTGAAAACAATAATTCGAAGGACTTTGCTGCCAATCTTATGTTGCAACCTGTGAAAGGCTTCCGTATTGGAGGGGGGGCTTATTTTGGTGAAGCCCGTTATGCCATTGCAACCGGATCGGTTGTGGATAATCATGTACGTAACCGTTGGATTGTAAGTTCTGATTATCGTTCCGAAAAAGTGTATGCCCGTGCCGAATGGATTACAGCCAATGATGGAGGTATCAGCAAAGAAGGGCTTCATGGTATGGGGATGTACTACTTTGTTCCTAAAAAGCTGAATGCTTTTGCCAAAGTGGATTATCTGAATCAGAATAAGGATACAAGCAGTGAGGTAATTGATTACACTTTAGGCGTCAATTACCATTTCTATGGCCCTTGCCGTTTGCAGTTGAATTATACTTATTCCGATTATTCGAAAAGTTGGGGTGCAAGCAATTCCAATACTGTTTTGGGACAATTGCAGATTGTATTCTAAATAACGATATTACCAACAGAAAAGGTTATCCGATGAGGATAACCTTTTTTTATATACATTTGCTATTATGAAAATCTGCTACCTCATACTTGCACATAATAATTTCAGGCACTTAGATCGCTTGATGAAGGCTCTAGCTGATGAGGGCAGTTCTTTTTATATCCATATAGATAAAAAGTCAGAGGAGGTCTATACTTCTTCTTCTGGAAATATTCACGTTATCCCTGAAAGAGTTGATATTAATTGGGGTGGATTCAGTATGATAGAAGCTACGTTGGCTTTGCTGAATTACGGAACAACTCATTCTCCGGATGCTGATTATTATATACTGATAAGCGGTGTAGATTACCCTATTCGATCGAAAGAGTTTTTATGTAATCTACTGGAAAAAGGGAAGGAGTATATTGATATTGCTCCTGTTCCCGTACCATATAAGCCTATCGAACGATATGAATATTATTACCTTGACTATGACCGTCGCAATTTGAAGCATTACAATCCTAAATTTTTGGCGGAAGTCTTACTGAAGAAATTCAAGATAAAAAGGAAAGCTCCATTCAAAATATATGCCGGCACGCAATGGTTTGCACTTACTCAAGGATGTGTGCAGTATATTCTGGAAACAATAAATAGGGATGGACGATATATTGATTTCTTCCGTCATACTTTAGTTCCTGATGAAGCCTTTTTCCAAACTGTCATAGGTAATTCTCCGTTTTACGAACATACGACTTCTAGCCTTACATACACCGATTGGAAAGTTCCTGTTCCTCCAGCTAATATCGAAGAACGGCACATCGGATTTCTTAAAACTCATATAGAATTTAACGATGAATATGGTCAACGGTTTCCATATTTCGCTCGGAAATTTAATGATGACAGTGAGAAAGTTTTAGAGAAGATAGAAAAGGAATTGTGGTAATTTAATCTATAAGGCTCGGGAGCAGATCTACTATATAGCTACGTTCCATATCGTCAGGTTTAAGAATTTCTTCATTCCATATCACCAGATCGATATCTATTTTCACACTTCCGTTCACTTTATCGGTAGCATTGCGTCCCATTTTTTTCTCAATAGACTTTAGTCTTTTAAGTATTTCTTGTTTCGCTTCCGAAGTGTAAATGAAAGCAAGTTGGTTCAAGAAATCATCTTTGTAGGTGTTTCCATACGGAGTAGTTATGGATGTGTTTGAATAATTTATTTCAGGAAAAGCCTCATTCAACAACTCATGGCAAAGAGCCAGATTTGTCTCTCTGTTCACATTTGTACCAATACTGATCAATGCTTTGTTCATAACGTCTGCAAATATACGTGCGATTTTTGAAAAAGCTTTATCTTTGTTTTGTATTAATGACAACGAATATGAGATTTATAGCTATTATTCCAGCACGATATGCATCTACGCGTTTTCCGGGTAAGCCTTTGGTTGATATGGCAGGTAAGCCAATGATACAACGGGTGTATGAACAAGTGAAGAAAGCCCTTGACGAAGTTTGGGTGGCAACGGATGATATCCGTATCTTTGAAACAGTAGAAGCGTTTGGAGGGAAGGCTGTGATGACTTCAAGTGACCACCGAAGCGGGACGGATCGCATACAGGAGGCGTATTCAAAAATAGGGGGTGGCTTCGATGTGATCATAAATGTTCAGGGAGATGAACCTTTTATTCAGCCCGAGCAAATCGAGTCTCTCAAAAATTGCTTTGACAGTAAAGATGTCGAATTGGCTACTTTGGTAAAACCGTTTAAAAAAGAAGATGGTTTTGATGTTTTATTTAATCCGAACTCTCCCAAAGTTATTATAAGTAAAAAAAATGAAGCCATCTATTTTAGTCGCTCTATTGTGCCTTATATTCGTGATGTACATCATACCGAGTGGATGGATAAACATACTTTTTACAAGCATATTGGCATGTATGCTTATCGTTCGGATGTGTTGAGTGAAATTACAAAACTGCCTCAATCTTCGTTAGAGAAAGCTGAATCGCTCGAGCAACTCCGCTGGATAGAAAACGGCTATCGTATTCGTGTAGGATATACAACTCTGGAAACGATTGGGATAGATACGCCAGAAGATATGGAAAAGGCTATTACTTTTTTATAAAAGTATATTAGTACTTGGTAATTACATAAAGAAGATTATACCATGAAAAAATATAAGATCGAGCTAATTTTAATCTCTCTCTTCTTTTTGTACGAAAATACTTCTGCTTACTGGTTATATAAAACTGGAGAGTGGATTGATTTAATATTATTGGCATATGTTATTACTTTTTTATGTGTGATAGGATTCACTATATATAATATACTCAAATGTTTTCAGGCAAAACTTAGAGATAAGTATCGCAATATTGTTGCAGTATTGATGATGGCTGTACTGGCAATGTCTTTTTTGTTACCTGGAGGTTTGATGTCTAAAAGGATTCTTTACAAAGGAGATTTGTTTGTTGCATATTATGATGGAGTTGCAGGTAATAACGGTTGGTTAGTTCTTTATGGGAATGACAGGTATGAATATAGTTATGGAAATATGCAACTTACCGGCAATTATAAAGTAAAGAATGATACTATCTTTTTTGATAGCCCGAGGAGAGACGGAACATATGAATATGACTATGCTACTCTATGGAAAGACAAATCTCACCTTTCTCTGGGAAAAGATAGCATTGAGTATTCTTCTCTGAAAGTGACTAAAAATGAGTTGATAAAATAATTATAGCTCAATAGATTCATATCGTCAATCTATATACATTCGTTTCTCGGAGAATGAAGCCTAATTTCTGATACAATTTGTTAGCAGCAACTCGGTCAGGGCTTGAGGTTAGGTTTATACTAGCGATATCAAGCTTTTTGGCAAAATCTATAGCGAAGGAAACTAGCTTCTCACCCACATTTTGACCGCGTGCACTCTTATCAACAATAACGTCTTCTATCCATGCTTTTGATCCCGAGGGTGTACTCATTACAACTACAGTGATAGAGCCTACAATATTAGGGTTGCATGCTGTAAATAAATAAGTGCCTTGGATTTTTATTATTTCTTCCAGATATTTCTTATCCGGTATTTTGCTTTTCGTTGTGAGTTGAGGAATTAAGATTGAAAAGGCTTCAATAATCTCAGGTGTAATTTCCTTTATCTGTTTAATTTCTATCATGGCTTTACAAATAGACGTTTCTTCTTTCCAAATCAGCTTTGCGCTAATGTTTTATTATTCAGAGCAAAGATAGGAATTCATCCGGATAAGAAGTTCCAAAATCTTTTAATATCCTAATAAATCTTTTAAACACTTGTTTGAATAAATTGTGTTTATTATTTTTGTTGTTAAACAATCGTTTAGAACATATGTTTAATAGTGAAGATTCTTCAGCGGTAAAAGCTAAGATACTAAGAGAAGCGCAAGGGCTTTTTATAAAAAATGGCTATAAAGGAACAAGTGTAAGGGATATAGCTAAAGCCTCGGAAACGAATGTGGCAATGGTTAATTACTACTTCCATTCGAAGTATAATCTATTTGAGCTCATATTCGAAGAGGCATTGGATGTATTGACTCAAAGGATATTTGCCACCATAACATCTGATCTTCCGTTCTTTGAACTGATAGAGATGTGGATACATACCTATTATGAGATACTTTTCGAATATCCGCAAATCGCAGCTTTTATTTTGAACGAAGTAAGCCTGAATCCAGAAGGACTAACTCATCGAATAAAGAATAGAAATCCATATAGTTCTTTCAGTAAGATAGAGGATCGGATAGAAGAAGAGATAAAAAAAGGAACGATAAGAAAAACACCTGCTGCTGATTTTCTTTTGAATATATTGTCTATGTGCATGTTCCCTTTTATGTTTGGCAATATGGCCATGACCCTCATGGAGATTCCATACAGTACGTATACTCAATTGATTGCTGATCACGAGAAATACGTGATCCAGTTTACGATAAATGCCCTGAAACCTTCTGATAACAAAGCTAATTAGACTACCGATGAATAATAAACTACAATATAAAATGGGGATAGACGTGGGATCGACCACCGTCAAGGTTGTTATTGTCGATTCTCATTCTCAGATAATATATAAGACCTATAAAAGACATCAGGCTAATATACAACAAACACTGGTACTGGAATTACTGGAGGTTGATAAACAATATACTGATGCTGTGTTTGATATTCATATCTCAGGTTCTGCCGGGATGGGTATTGGCGAGCGTGTGGGTATCCCTTTTGTACAGGAGGTAGTTGCTGCTGTTGAGGTTGTGAAAAATTCTTACAACGAATCGCATACTCTTATCGATTTGGGTGGAGAAGATGCTAAAATGGTTTTCTTCGCCGAAGGTAAGCATCCTGATATTCGTATGAACGGAAGCTGTGCAGGTGGTACAGGAGCTTTTATCGACCAAATGGCCAGCCTGATGAATATATCATTGGAAGAGTTAGGAAAAAAGGCATTAGATTTTGATAAAATATATCCGATTGCGTCGCGCTGTGGCGTATTTGCTAAAACCGATGTGCAAAATCTGATAAGTCGTAATATTCCTGTTTCAGATATTTCTGCATCTATTCTGTATGCAGTAGCATTACAGTCAGTGACGACATTAGCTCGTGGATGCGATATTATCCCAAAGGTAATTTGTATCGGAGGGCCATTGACATTTATTCCCGCTTTGCGCCATGCCTTTCGAGAAGTGTTAAAAATGTCGGACGCTGATTTTATTATTCCCGAAAATGGAGAATATTTTCCGGCATGGGGAGCTGCTCTTTACAAAGAAGAGAGCGCAACAAGTTTCATGTTAAAAGACTTGATTGAAAAATTAAGTATCTCGACATCCTCTAATCATAACGATGCTTTAGAACCCTTATTCAAGGATGAGTTGGATTATATTGAATGGCAAGCTAACCGAAATATAAAATCTTTGCAGTTTAAAGAATTGGGTAATAGCAAAGAGGTTGAATGCTTTCTTGGAATCGATTCGGGTTCTACAACATCAAAGGTTGTAGTGATGGATTCCGATGCAAATATTATCTATAAATTCTACGGTAATAACGAAGGGAATCCTCTCAAAAAAGTAATGGAAGGATTGTCTCTTTTCTACAAAGAGGCAGAGGAGAAAGGGGTGAACGTAAAATTTCTTTCGTCAGCTGCAACTGGCTATGGTGAAGATTTGATGAAGTCGGCTCTCGGACTAGATTATGGAATTGTAGAAACTATTGCTCACCTGTCAGGTGCGCAATATGTAGATCCTGATGTATCCTTTGTTCTCGATATTGGAGGGCAGGATATCAAGTCTATCTTTATCAGTAACGGGACGATTTCGAATATAGAATTGAATGAAGCTTGTTCTGCCGGATGTGGTTCTTTTTTACAGAATTTTGCATCGACAATGAATATGGAGCTTGCTGATTTTTCGCGTGCTGCTTGTTTGTCAAAATATCCGAGCGATTTGGGTTCTCGCTGTACTGTGTTTATGAACTCGAAGGTGAAGCAATCGCTTCGTGAGAATGCCGGCAATGATGATATTGCTGCCGGATTAGCATATTCGGTTGTGAAGAATTGCCTGTTCAAAGTTCTGAAGATATCGAACCTTAATTTGTTAGGCGATCACATCGTAGTGCAGGGTGGAACGTTCCGAAACGATGCTGTGTATCGTGCATTGGAAATGCTTTCAGGCAAGACTGTGAGTTCTACCGATCACCCTGAATTGATGGGGGCGTTGGGTGCAGCTCTGTACGCCCAAAAATTATGGAATAAAGGACAAGTAAAAACTTTTTTTGCAGGAAAAGACGCTTTGTTCGATATAAGTGCAATTGATTCTAAAGAATTGACCTGTAAAGGTTGTACCAATATGTGTTCGGTACTTCGCTTTAAGTTCGACAATGGCAACATTAGCTATGCAGGTAACAAATGTGAGAAAGTCTTTTACACAAAAACCGATAGAAAAGAAGGATATAATGCATTCGACAGGAAAAACGAAATCCTTTTCAACCGCCCTGTACATGCCAACAATATAGAACGGGGAAAAACAATAGGGATACCGCGTGTGCTGAATATGTTCGACAATTATCCGTTTTGGCATACTTTGTTATCCGAATGCGGATTCAATGTGCGTCTTTCGCCTGAATCCACTTTTCCTCTTTACCAAAAGGGAGTAGGAGGGGTAATGTCTGACAATATTTGCTTCCCTGCTAAATTGGTGCATGGGCATATTTTGACATTGATAGAGCAGAAAGTGGATCGTATCTTCTATCCGATTGTGCCGAAAGAGGAAAAAGAATTCGGGCAATCATCCAATTCGTTTAATTGTCCTGTCGTAAGTGGTTATCCTGATGTAATACAAAGTTCAATAGATCCGCAAAACAGACATGGTGTTCCGTTTGATGAGCCGGTTATCACTTTTAGCAGTGATAAAGCTTTGGCAAAAGGATGTTTTAATTATTTGTCCGGCTTAGGTGTATCTAAATCTGTTTTCGAAAAAGCGTTTCAAAGAGCGTTAGAGGTAAAAAATGGATTGAAAAAAGAATTATACGACTATCAGAAAGAGCTTTTAGATAAAGCGATTGAAAGTGGCGAATTGATATTTGTGGTAGCAGGGCGACCATATCACACTGACCCTTTAATTCATCAGAAAGTGGGTCAGATTCTTTCCGATCTTGGAGTGACTGTGCTTACTGATGATATCTTCCGTAAACCTGAAAGTCACGGCTTTGGTAAACTGAATATAATATCGCAATGGTCGTATCCTAATCGAGTAGTACAGGCTGCTATGGAGGTGGCAAAGCTTCCTCAGAATGTACAATTGGTACAGCTTAACTCGTTCGGCTGTGGTCCCGATTCCTTCTTTATGGACGAAACACGCGATATTTTAAAAGCTGTGGGTAAAAATATAACCGTTCTTCGAATCGATGAGATTGCAAGTCCGGGGTCTATACGTCTTCGTTTACGCTCATTAGTAGAATCATTAAAAGCTGTCAGAACATCTGAAGTGAATACTTCTGAGCAGTATACTGGCTACTCGGTTCCATATAAAAAAGCAAAGGACGAGCACAAGACAATCCTTATTCCTTGGCTCTGTGACTTTATATCTCCATTTGCTCCGGCATTGGGTGAATTGCTTGGATTGAAGGTTCAGAATTTGCCCAAGTCAAATAAAGTATCTGCTGATTTGGGGTTGATGTATGGGAATAACGAGGTGTGTTATCCTTCCACCCTTATTCTCGGAGATATTATTAATACTTTACAGTCTGGTAACTATGAGGCCAAGGATGTTGTACTTGCAATCACGCAGACGGGAGGACAATGCCGTGCAACAAACTATATTGCGCAGATTAAAACCGGATTGCAAAATGCAGGATTTAACGATATACCGGTGATTGCATTGACTTCGGGAGAGACTTATCAGACCGGAGAAAGTGAGTTTACACTGGAGTGGAAAAAAATTGCTAAAATCGCTGTCCCTCTGGTTCTTTATGGAGATGGTTTACAGCAAATGCATAGCGCAATATCCGTCCGTGAAAAGAAAGCTGGAACATCGCAAAATGTATTCGACTTTTATATAGAAAGAGCCATAGATGCTGTACGGGCAAATAATCCAAGAACGTTATACCGTTTGTTAAAAGAGGCCGTTGAAGATTTCAATAATGTGCCGATCTATGATCGGGTATTCTCTAAGGTAGGGCTTATCGGGGAGATATTTGTGAAGTATAATAACTATGCACAAGCTAATATTTCCGAATGGTTGCGTTCCAAAAATGTGGAGGTGTCGACTCCTCCTTTGCTCGACTTTTTAATGCAATTCTTTGTAAATAGCAAAGTCAATGTGGAAAATGGGTTAGATGAAGAAACAATATTTTCCAAGACATTGAAACCTCTTATCTGGTGGTACATCAACAGTAAGGTGAAAAAGTCGGAGAAAATACTCAGCAAATTTAAATTCTACGAACCATCAGAATCTATATATGCTAAGGCTGAGGCTGCATCAGAGGTATTAAGTCTTTCAAATCAATTTGGGGAAGGCTGGTTGATTCCGGGAGAGATTTCTCATTATGCACGTAAAGGGGTTAACAAGGTTGTGTGTTTGCAACCCTTTGGGTGTATTGCTAATCATATTGTAGCCAAAGGGGTAGAAAAGAGGATCAAAGAAATTTATCCGAATATGAATATCTTATACTTGGATATAGACGGTGGCATAGCTGAGGTTAACTTACAGAATCGTTTGCATTTTATGATATAAAAACTACCTAAATACTTTCAGAAATTCATCTTTATAGCTTGAGGATATCTCTATTTCTGTATCGTCCTCCAGCGTTACATATCCACCCGAATTTTTGTGGTATGATTTTACATAAGTGAAATTGATGATATGCGACTTATGTACACGCATAAAGGGATATGGAAGTATTTCACTGAAGTGCTTAAGAAACCGACAAACCATCTTTTTGCTTTTGTTTTTCAGGTAGATATCGGTAAAATTCCCATTTCCTTGTAATCGGATAATGTCTTCCATCTTTACTACTTCAAAGCCTTCAAGGGTAGGGAGGATAACTTGTTGTTTTTCAAATTTAGGCTCTCGAAAATTCTCTACCAGAATTCTATTACGGTTAAAAATCTCTCGATTGATAATGTGCTGTTGCACTTTATTTACTGCAACGATAAGTTCTTCTATGCTAATGGGCTTAAGTAAGTAGTAAGCTGCACTTTGATTGAGTGCTCTCAATGAATATTCTGAGAAAGCTGTTACGAAAATAGTTTCGAAGTATAGGTCTTTACACCCTTCCAACACATCGAAAGCATTTCCGAATGGCATTTCCACATCCAGAAAAACCAATTGAGGCTCCAATTCGTGCAACAAAGGAATGGCTTCTTTTGCGTTATGTGCCTCTCCTATTATTTCCACTTGAGGGCAGTATTTACCCAGATAGTTCTTCAGTGCTTCTCTCGCCGCCGATTCATCCTCAATAATTACGCTTTGTATTTTTTGTAGTGTGTTCATGCCTAGAAAAATAAGAAAGTTCCAAATAATAATTTATGACATATCAAGAATGTTATTATCGCCGAGATCAGTATTGTGCTAATATATTTTATTTTTTCTTGCCAGATTATATCTTGTGCTATGGAATTTACAACCATATAGGAGGTAGATGTTACCAAAGAGACTAGAAAACTTAGAAAGATCCATCCTCTGCCCTCATCATCATGCTCTCCTCCTCCAAATTTATGGAATAAAAGATAAATGGCAAGAATGAGGGCATAATTAAGCATAATATGGGAGTAGCTTATCTTAGGAAAATACTTATCAGTAAAATAAAAAAATATGATAAGTACAATAAATGTAGGCAACAAATGGATCTGAGGAAGGAAGTGACCTATCAATGTCCAAATAATAGCAAAGGCTATGTAAGGTAGTATTATTCGGGTTTGTATAATCTTTTTCATTTTGAAAGTATGTTTTTGTCTATTAGAGGAAATTGCAATATAATCACAACTCCCGTTTCAGGTTCTTCTTTATCTGTAATATCTATCGATATATTTGTATTGTACAGACTATTCAGTAGGCTGATTCGTTCGTTAGTGTTTGTCAGTCCTCGTGAATGATGTTGTCGTTGATGCTTGGTTTTCAATTCCTGACTTTTCTTCAATCCGATGCCATTATCTTCAATAATAACAACCAACTCATTATTTACCGTTTTTACTGATAAAGTAAGTCGTCCCATTTCGTCTTTATAACGTAATCCATGCCAGATGGCATTTTCCAATTGTGGCTGTATTAGCATGTTCGGAATCAAAGTCGCATCACAATCTATCGTATCACCTACTTCTATTTCATAATTGAACTTGTCTTGGAAGCGCATATGCTCAAGATCGAGATATTCTTTCATTTGTTCCAATTCTGTTGAAAGCGGAATAAAATCTTTATTGGAATTTTCCATAATGTTGCGCATCAACTTAGAGTAAGACGAAAGGTATTTATTTGCTTCCAGTTCGTTATTCTGGGCAATAAACTGATTGACACTATTCAGGCTGTTGAATATGAAATGAGGATTCATCTCGCGGCGAAGCGATTGCAATGCAATCCGTTTGTTCTTTTTCTTGATAGAATACAATGCCCTTGCAATAAACGCCAAGAAAATTAGAATGAGAATAATTGTACCCAATAATACATAATTGAATGTATTGGTCTTGTTTATCAAAGCATCTTTGAGGGTACGTTCCTTTTCCAACTGAGAAATTTTCTCTTCCTGCACTTGGAATACTTTTTCGTCTACCAATGTACTGTCGCTTTTGACTAATGTTTCCAGCCTGTCCATAAAATCGGAGTATGCTTCTAGTGCCTTTTGCGTATTCTTGTCTTTTTGGTACTGATCGATTAATAGTTGAAGACTGTTTTTGGCTTCTAATGTTTGTCCTTTGTTGACTGCCAGATCATATGCTTCTTTAAGGGTAGAGATAGCTTCTCCTTTTTTATTTGCTTCTATTAGGTTGGAAGAGAGCGTTTGCAGTTGCTGTATCTCAGCTTTTGCATCACTTGCTTTTCTGGCATCGGCAACAAGCTCCTTGTTAAGGGCGATTGCTTTGTCTAACTGGTTGTCTGCCGCCAAAGTATTGGCTATATCTTTTTTTATTTCAAAAGCCTCTGACGGTTTGTCTTTTACACTTAGTAGAGCCTTGCCTAAATTTTCAATTGCCGCAGGAGCATTATCCATCTCCTTGTTTATTTGTGCTAATTGTTTATAGGCAAGAGCTTTCTCATTTGAAAAATAACCTTTGGATTCTTCAGGAAATTCTCTTGAAACATTAACCCCACTTACTTTACCTTCCAATAGATCGACATTCTGTCTCAAATAAAAAGATTGATTTCGCGGACTATTTTTATTCGACAAACGTTCTCTATCATTCGTGTTTAGCTCTTTGAAAGCATAAGATGAAGTGTTCATTTGGGCATTATCGAAACTGGTAATTGCTTCGCTTACTTTGTTTTGAGCCTCCTGTACTTTTGCCAGTTCTCGATCTATATAGGCTATTTTATCTTTATCCTTTAATTTTTCATACAATGTTTTTGCCCTTTTTAGATAATCTTCGGCACGGACATAGTCTTTCCTATCGGATAGTTCTTTAGCTAGCTTTTCATAACTTGCTGCCACTTCTTCATCCGATTTCCCTTCCTCTATAGCTTTGACGACACTTTGAACGGCTGCTTTTTTCTTGCCACCGTCTTGTGCTTGACATAGTATAGTCGAAGAAAATAGTATGATAAATAATATATATTTCAAGTACATAAATATCTTATTGGGTTACGATTGTAAAGTAAATATTTTTAGAATATTTATACCTTATGTTTTACCAACTCAAAACAGCCGTTCACCCACTCTCCTCTGAATATTGGTTTTTAACGATATATATTTGAACAACAAACAAATAATTACGAACTAAAAAGTAAAGGTATGAAAAAGTTTATTGTATTATGGTCGATGTTGTTCGCTTTTATAGTATTGCCTCTGATTGGCATGAGTTCTACAGTTAAGGGACAAAAGCAGGTTAACCCCAGCTCGAGGTTTTTGTATGGAAAGCCACGAGCCGCTAAAATACAGGTTGCTATACTGCTCGATACATCTAGTAGTATGGATGGTCTTATCGAGCAGGCGAAGTCCCGATTGTGGAATATAGTAAATACGCTGACGACATTGAAATATAACGGGCAAACTCCTCAAATTGAAATCGCTCTTTATGAATATGGAAACAATGGAATTAAGACGAACGATTATATTCGTCAGGTGATGCCTCTTTCCAGTGATCTGGATTTATTATCGGAAAAATTATTTGCCCTGACCACATGGGGCGGTAGTGAATATTGCGGCGCGGTGATAGATAAGGCTGTCAAGCGTCTTGATTGGGGTCGTAACGATGCCGATATGAAGTTGATATACATTGCCGGTAATGAGCCATTTACTCAGGGATCTATTTCTTATAAAACAGCTATTGGCAATGCTTTGGAAAATGATATTTATGTTAATACAATCCATTGTGGTGATGCCAATAGCGGTATCAATGGTATGTGGCGAGATGGAGCTATAAGGGGGAAAGGGAAGTTTTTTAATATCGATCATAATGCAAAGGTACGCTATGTAGATACTCCTTACGACGATAGAATCAGTATTTGTAATCAAAAGTTGAACGAAACATATATAAGTTATGGTGCGGCAGGTTCACTCCGCTTCGAAAAACAAGCGCAACAGGATGTTAACGCCATGTCTATCTCAAAGTCGAATTACGCAGAACGAGCTGTAAGTAAGACCAAAGCAGTTTATGATAATAGTTCGTGGGACCTTGTTGACCTTGCAAAGAGCAACACAGATGCATTGAAAAAAATAAAACAATCTGATCTGCCGAAGGAGCTACAAAACAAGTCCGCGGAAGAATTGCAAAAAGCGATCGCGATAAAAGAGGTAGAGCGAGTAAATATTCAGAAGGAAATAAATGAGCTAGCCAAGAAGCGACAAGAATACATTGATGAGCAAGCAAAGAAAGGAGATTCTACAGGTGATGATCTGGGTAAAGCAATCAACGAATCTGTGTTAGCCTTTGCTAATAAAAAAGGTTATACCGTTAATAAATAATGAGATATAAATATTATCGTAGAGATAAAATTGATTGAATCTAAGTTAAATGCTGGGGCTGAAAGGTTACTGTCTGATTATCAAATGGTAACCTTTTGTCTATTTAAAATCTTGGTTTAAAAATGATTTTCTTAATTTTTAAACCTCTATATTTGCAGGATGTTTCATTTTGATAATTGATGGAGATGAAGGCTATTTTTACACGGATTATTTTATCAGGTATTTTGCTCGGAACTTTTTTCTCTTGTGAGACGAAAAAGGCAGATTCACCAAATGAAGTGACTTACGATTCGTTGTTTGTGTCGAGAATATATCACATGGATAATGATTCCACGAAACCCTCGTGTACAGTTAAAGTTAAGTATATTTTTCCTGTGAAATATTCCGATGCAGGAGTTCTTTCTAAAATACAGAGGGAATTGAACTATGCTATTCTTGAGGATGAGAGCTATGAAGCCTTAAGTCCCGATAGTGCAGTAGAGAAGTATGCGTCAGATTATATTAAAAACTACATAGATGAGGCAAAGGTTCAATTTCCGGATTGGGCTGAGTCGGATGAGACAGAGGATTATTTCTCTTTTTACAGATCGATAGACTCAAAAGTGTTGTATGATAGAAATAAGCTCCTTTCTTATCAGGTATCTACTATGGATTATAAGGGTGGAGCCAATTCGTCTACTCTATATAAAAATGTAGTGCTAGATCTGAAGACGGGCAATGTGGTTACAGAGCAGGATATATTTATTCCCGATTATAAAAAAGTCTTAAATGCGATGCTGACCAGCAAAATTGTGGAGCAAAATAACGTGAAAACAGCGGAAGAATTACTTGAGTTCGGTTATTGGGGAATAGAAGATATTACATCCAATAATAACTTTTATTTGGATGATAAAGGACTAACTTACATCTTTAACCAAGGAGAATATTCTGCACCTTCATTAGGTAAAATTCAAGTTCCTTTTTCTTTCGAAGAATTATCAGCCATTCTTAAACCTGATTCTCCAATCTCGTTTTTATTCAAACAATAATGGATATCATTCTTAAGTATTTTCCAGATATTAGTGAAGAGCAGAAAAGACAATTTTCGGCACTATATGATCTTTATGTCGATTGGAATTCAAAAATAAATGTTATCTCCCGTAAAGATATAGAGAATTTATATCTGCATCACGTACTTCATTCGTTAGCTATAGCTAAGTTGATTCAATTTACGGATGGTACTAAGATTATGGATGTTGGTACAGGTGGAGGCTTTCCGGGTGTTCCCCTCGCTATTCTTTTCCCAAAATGTGAATTCCTTTTGGTAGATAGCATTGGCAAGAAAATAAGGGTAGCCACAGAAGTATCCAATGCTATCGGATTGAAGAATATTCAATTTCGCCATTGCCGTGCAGAGGAAGAAAAAGGTAAGTTCAACTTTGTTGTCAGTCGTGCTGTTATGCCATTACCCGATTTGGTGAAAATAGCAAAGAAAAATATATCTAAAGATCAGCATAATGCTCTTCCTAATGGGATTATTTGCCTGAAAGGTGGTAATCTCGATAGTGAAATGACTCCATTCAAAAAGGCTGCAGAAGCTGATGACTTGTCAATGTACTTTGAGGAAGAATTCTTTAAGACGAAAAAAATCGTCTATGTTCTGATCTAAAAGATCAATCTCTCATTATATCTATTGTCTACCAGTAAGTGCCTGATTTACTTTTCTGTTTATCCTAAGGAATAGTGATGGTTTTTTGCACATGTAGAGAAACAACTTGTTGATAGGAGGAAAGAAGAATATTGAACACATCTTCATTCTTCTTTTTACCACATCCAAAACCGGTTTGTTTAATTCCCTAAAATCAGTATTGTTTATAATAGAGAGGGCGGCATTTTCTCCACTCTTTATAGCATGCGGTATACCCTCACCAGTCATAGAGTCGACATATCCTCCCGCATCTCCGATCAACATGATATGCTTATAAAACGGGTAATCAAATTTGCAGAAAGTAGGGATATAAGCTCCTTTTGTTTTATTTTCATTTGTCAGACCGTATTTATCCAGTGATTGATGAAACACATCTATATCGGTGTTCCCGTTTCCATACCCGACAACATATCCCCTAGGATTAGGAAATATATACAGGTAGCCTTTCGGATAGTCTTTATCGAAATATACTCGTATATTTTTTTTTGAATTATCTCCGATTACGGTTTTTTCGAGGCAAATAATACCTCTGTCAAATTGGGGTTGTATGTATTTGCGAACAATACTATTTGTTCCGTCTGCTCCTATCAGGTAATCACAAGTAAGTACTTGCCCGGAGGTAAAGGTTAGATGTATGACCCCATCTTTTTCTTCAATTTTAGACACTATATCTGTAATAAATTGCCCACCCTTTGATAAGTATTCTTTCAGTAAGGTATGGTCAAAATCTTTTCGGGCAACAGTGTGGATTTCCCTGTCCATGTGAAAGGTGCATATCTTATCAACACTGTTATATAAGTCTACGGTGTCTATTGGGCAATAGTCATACTTTAAATCTTTATATATGCGGTCGATAAGACGGAGAGCTCTTGGAGTTAAGCCACCCCCACATAATTTTTCACGAGGAAAGGTGCATCTGTCTATCAACAGGCATTCCTCTTCATTTTTTACCAATGTATAACCACAGGTAATGCCGGCAGGTCCTGCCCCGATAATAATTGTTTTAATGTGCCTACTTTGCATAGTGATATGAGAAAGGTTTTAATAAGTTCTTGACGGTAAGAAAAACAGATAATTCTATTATTGTAAAACTTAATATATTTAATGCTGTTTCTTTATGTAAAGAATATTGGATTCCAGGAAAATAGCTTTAATACAGTGTTAAATTATTTCTGGATTATTCATCATCTTTAATCTCCTCGTAACTAGTATATTCACCTTCGTTTTTCGAGAATTTCTTTTGAGGAGGATCCGGCGTGTAGTTATTGCTATTTTTACGGGTATTATTACCTTTTGTTTTATTCGTGGGACCAAACATTCTTATTACTCTTCCCAGAAATACTCCAAGAATGAGAAATGCAGAGATTACGATAAACAATAATAATCCTAGAAACTTAAACATATTGCTTTTATTCTGATATTAGCTTACAAATATACGTATTATTTGGTATAGATGTGATCTTTGCTTATCGTAATTTCTTTATAACTGGAGCTATAAGCCTTGAAGCATCCTAGCACTCCTCCGCTAAAATTTGAAATAGGATTAGTGGCTCCTCCGGCGGCAATAGAATATAGAGACTTGTAAAAGGTGTACATGCCTTTGTCTAATGTCTGCATTTCCACTCTTATATGATCTCCGATTTTTAGCTCTTCATCGTTATTATCTTCTTTGTCAAAATAGAGAATCCGATCTGTAATTAGCCCGTTTCTGAATTCATCGTCGTTCAGGTAAATGGATCTCATCATCGTTCCGTTTACGTACATCATTGTATAATAGTAGTTTTCTTCCTCGCTAGGGTCTAGGAATCTAATGCACGGAGAATACCAGTTGTCTTTGCTTACCTTTACGTTGTAGATATATAAGCTGTCGATAGGTACGGCTTTGGGAATTGTCGCTTTCGCCTCGTATATTTCTTTGTTGAGAGAAATATTAAGAGAATATGTATTACCTGTCTCGCCCGACATTATTGACATGTAGATGCCTTTCTCTTTGGTTTCCTTTACAATTTCTTTATTGCCCATATTGTCGGATAGTACTATTGTAGCTCCACTTATCCGGGTGTAAGGCTCATCACTATAAAAACCTTGCGATTCAGTCAGGGCAATAATGCATGGAGAGCTATCTGTAATACTGGCATCTATTACGAGTCTTGGCGCTGATTCTTTCAGGTCTATATTGATCACTTCTTCGCAAGAAATGAATGAAAGTAATAGTATAATTATCCTCAATTTATTTGTCATTTCTTAGAATTTAAAATTCCACGATATGGATGGGACAACACTAAACAGGTAGATTATATATGCTTCCGACTTTGAAGTATCACCTTGCTTCTGTCTGAATCCATACATATATGGATTTTTGCGACCGTAGGCATTGTAAACACTAAACGCAAGTTCGGAAGAGTAACGCTTGGTCTTTCTTAGTGTGCAGATAGCGCCGATGTCAAGACGATGAAACGATGTCGCCCGATAAGAGTTTCTTCCTTCATAATAATAAATAGCATGTCCGTCCACAACATATTTTCCTGTCGGAAAAGTTATTGGATTTCCGGAGGCAAATACCCATGTGGCAGACAGAGTCCATTTTTTGTTCAAATCATATATTCCGACAATTGATAAATCATGAGTGCGGTCTTGATTGGCTACGTACCATTTGCCTTCGTTTATATTATCTATCTTTTTTTCGCTACGGGCTAATGTATATCCTACCCAGCCATTAAATCGTCCGAATTTTTTCTTCAAAAGTAGTTCAAGCCCGTATGCGCGTCCTCTGCCAAACAATAATTCCGTTTCGATTATTTCTTTCGTTCTGACATCAGCGCCATCTTTATAGTCTATTTGATTATTAAGTCTTTTGTAGTAAACTTCTGCGCTGAATTCAAACATATTGTTGGAAAAGTTACGAAAGTACCCGACGGAAAACTGATGTGCTGTCTCCGGTTTTATATAGTCTGTATTGGCAATCCATCTGTCTGTTGGGCTGGCAAGATTCGAAGTAGATAGAAGGTGCATGTGTTGTGAGGTTCGTGTATATGCAGCTTTTATCGAAGATGAATTATTTAGTTGGTATGCAACCGAGAGCCGAGGTTCGAGATTCCAGTATGTTTTAACGAATTGCCCTTTTCGAGTGTATATAGTGTCTATTATTTGTTTGTTGTCATTGAATGTGTAATAATTACCTCCTCCCAGCACACTGAACGAAGATAATCGCAAACCATAGCTAAGTTCTAATCGGTCGTTTAGCTTCATCTCGTTTGATGCATACATGGCATTTTCCCATGAATACCGATGTGTGAAAGGCTTTACGTCTAAGCGAGAGGGATCTTTGCTGGTGAGATCTCCGGGTACGACCTGATGATGAATAGAGGTGAGGCCAAGCTTGATTGCATTCCTTTGATTGGGATAGAAGCTGAATTCCTGATTCAAACTATAATCCCTGATGCGAGATGCAACGTTCAGATTTGTAGTAAGGTCGACGCTCACATCATATGCATAATTGGTATAAGATAATGTTGTGACGGAAGCTTTCTTTGAATTGAAGATATGATTCCATTTCAAACTGGCGATTGTGTTCCCCCAGTCTATCATTGCAATCTGATTTAGTCCTAATTTATCTTTACCATGATATGCCGTAAGAGTCAATTTATCTTTGTCGGACAAACCATATGTGAGTTTTGTATTCAGGTCGTAGAAATATAGTTTGGATCCCTGCACTTGTTCCACTCCGACAGCATGAGCTAAAGCATCTGCATATGTGCGTCGTGCAGATAAAATAAATGAGGATCGCTCTTTTTGGATCGGGCCTTCTAAAGTTAATCGCGAAGATATTAGACCAATCCCTCCTGTCACTGTATAGTTTTTCAAGTCTCCGTCTCGCATGCTTATATCCAAAGTAGAAGATAAGCGTCCTGCATATTGAGCCGGCATGGAACCTTTATAGATTGTTATGTCATTTACCGCATCGGAATTGAATGTCGAGAAAAAGCCAAACAGGTGTGATGGATTGTACACAGTGGCATTGTCCAACAAGATCAAATTTTGGTCGTTGTTTCCTCCCCTTACATAAAAGCCTGTATTTCCTTCTCCGGTAGTCTGTATTCCGGGTAGCAGCTGTATTGTTTTAAGGATATCTCTTTCTCCTAGGAGGACGGGGATTTTATTTGCTGTTTTTATTTCCAGTTTATCAACACCCGATTGTGCATTTTTTACATTTGCGTCGGCACGTATAGCTGATACTTCCACTTCGCTGAGGGAAACATCCTCCATATCGAGTTCTGCATTTTGAATTTTGCTTTTGTCTAGTTTGATTTTTATCTGCTTTGTATAATATCCCAATAACCTTAAAACCAAAGTATACTCTCCTTGAGGAAGAGTAATTTTGTATTTTCCTGATTCGTTGGTGAATCCTCCTTGTAGAGGAAGTTCGGCTATACCGACAGAAACTCCGGCTAGTATTTCTTTTGTGTCGGAATTACAGATAGTCCCTTCTAGTGTATATCTTGCTTGAGCTACTGTTGTTAAAGCAGCTGTCAACAAGAATATAGTGAAGAGAAATCTCATTCCTGCTATTTAGAGATGTAATAAGTTGTTCTTCTATATAATACGGGTAAATGTCAGTTTTATTTCCTTTTACTATATGTTAAATAATAGAATTCTCAGCTTTTAGAATCTTTTGAATCCCATTATTTCGCGAACATCTGCTAAAACTTTGCTTGCGCTTTCTCGAGCTTTGGCTGCCCCTTCGGTAGCTACTCGATGTAGGTAAGCATCGTCGTTCTGAATTTCCAGAATACGTTCACGCATAGGAGTCGTAACTTTGATAATATCTTCTGCAAGCTGTTTTTTCAAATCGCCATAACGTATTTCACAAGAGTTCCACTTATCGTCAAAATGCTTAACAACTTCATCTGTAGATACAACTTTCAATATGGTGAAAAGATTTTCTATATAGTCTGGTTTCTCTGAATTCGGAGTCTTAGGTCCATCGTCAGTTAGTGCGCGTTTTACCTTTTTTTCTATGCTTTTCGGATCTTCGTCTAGATAGATACAATTACCTTCCGATTTACCCATTTTGCCGCTTCCGTCCAGCCCCGGTATTTTTATCAAGTCTTGTCCAAAATTATACGCTACAGGTTCTTTGAAATATTCTACACCGTACATATTATTGAAACGACGGGCGAATTTGCGGGTCATTTCCAAATGTTGCTCCTGATCTTTCCCTACAGGTACTTTGTTTGCATTGTGCATCAATATGTCGGCAGCCATTAGGGTAGGGTAGGTTAGCAAACCGGCATTGACATTGTCTTTATGTTTTCGTGCTTTTTCTTTAAAAGATACGGTCTTGGATAGTTCTCCCAGATAAGCGTGCATGTTTAGTAGCAAATATAGTTCGCATACTTCCTGTACATCACTTTGTATGTATACAGTCGAAATTTCCGGGTCGATACCGGCTGCAAGATATTCTACAAGTACATTCCTTACATTGGTGTGCAATAGTTTCGGGTCAGGATGTGTTGTTAAAGAATGGTAGTCAGCAATGAAAAAAAAGCATTTGTTTTCATTCTGCATTCTTGTAAAGTTCCTTAACGCACCAAAATAATTACCTAAGTGTAATCTTCCTGTAGAGCGGATCCCGCTTACGACTGTTTCCATATTAATGTGTTTTTTCTTTTTTAAGTCACAAAGATAGTCAAATTTCCACAAAACAGTCTTTACTTCTTCCTTATTGTGGCTTTGATTTAAATCCTAAAATATCTACCTTTGGTGAATCAGTTTTTTAATTAACCTAATGAAAATGATAGACGCAAGAAAAATATCAGTGTGCCTTTTGCTTTCGTTTATGACTATAAACATGAATGCGCAGAAAGTTGTAAAACTATGGGAAGGAAATCCTCCTACGAATAATGAGATAAGTGAGCCGGAAAGGTATGAAAGAGATGGTGGTTGGGTAACAAATGTGACAGTTCCCGAAATCAGTATTTATCTTCCGGATAAGGCTGTCAATTCAGGGATGGCAGTCATAATATGCCCTGGTGGTGGCTATGGAGGATTGGCTATCGGGCACGAAGGTGTACAGTTTGCAGAGTGGCTTAATAAACAAGGCGTTGCCGGTATTGTTCTTAAATATCGCTTGCCAAACAAACATAAAGAAGTCCCTTTGGATGATGCTCAACAAGCTATACGGTATGTGCGCGAACATGCGAAAGAACTGGGTATAAAAGAGAACAAAATAGGAATTGCAGGATTCTCGGCCGGAGGACATCTCGCCGCTACGGCTTCCACTCATTATGCATCAACGGGAACAAGTACACGTCCTGATTTTTCCATCCTTTTTTACCCTGTTATAACGATGGAGGTAGCAACCCACGGCGGGTCAAAAAAGAATTTATTAGGAGATAAACCTTCCGATGCTGATATTTATACTTTTTCTAATGAAAAGCAAGTGGGGGTGAACACTCCTCCTGCAATACTGTTATTAAGTGATGATGACAAGAGCGTTTTGCCGATTAATAGTATCGCGTATTATGAAGCTTTGAAAAAGAATGATATACTTGCTACAATGTATATATTTCCGCAAGGAGGACATGGGTGGGGTATGCGAGATACTTTCACATATCATACGCAGATGTTAACGTTGCTTCAAATGTGGCTGAAGAATATTCAAAACAAACAATAATAGTTTAATTAAAAAAGTCAAGAGTATGCAGAAGATAAAAGTAGTAAACCCTGTTGTTGAAATGGATGGGGACGAAATGACCCGTATAATTTGGCAATATATAAAAGATAAGTTGATTCTTCCTTATGTAGACGTAGATCTGAAATACTATGACTTAAGTATCGAAAACAGGGATGCTACAAACGATCAGGTAACAATCGATAGTGCTGAGGCTACAAAAAAATATAAAGTGGCGGTTAAGTGTGCCACTATTACACCGGATGAAGCTCGTGTTGAAGAATTCGGATTGAAAAAAATGTGGAAATCTCCCAACGGAACTATTCGTAATATTATTGGAGGTACTGTTTTTCGTGAGCCGATTATCATAAGTAATATTCCTCGCTTGGTAAATACATGGACTCAGCCCATTATTATAGGTCGTCATGCTAATGCAGACCAGTATAAGGCAACAGACTTTGTGACGAAAGGTAAAGGAACGTTAACCATTACTTTTACTCCGGAAAGCGGCGAATCTCAATCACATACTGTCTATAATTTTGACGGTGACGGTGTAGCTATGGGGATGTATAATACGGATGAGTCTATTTATGGATTTGCTCATTCATGTTTCAGATTAGCATTACAAAAGAAATATCCGTTGTATCTGTCTACTAAAAATACAATATTGAAAGCTTATGATGGGCGATTCAAGGATATTTTTCAGGAAGTATACGACAACGAATACAAAACAGATTTTTTAAAAGCAGGTATTACCTATGAGCATCGCTTGATAGATGATATGGTGGCTTCGGCTCTCAAATGGAATGGCGGTTTTATCTGGGCATGTAAGAATTACGATGGTGATGTACAATCGGATACTGTTGCGCAGGGTTTCGGATCTTTAGGATTGATGACCTCTGTTTTACTTACACCTGATGGACAAATTATGGAAGCAGAGGCAGCTCATGGTACAGTTACTCGTCACTACCGCCAACATCAACAAGGCAAAGAAACTTCTACTAATCCCATAGCTTCTATATTTGCGTGGACACGAGGTTTGGCTCATCGCGGAAAATTAGATAACAATATTCCATTAATAGATTTTGCGACCAAATTAGAAGAAACCTGTATCGAAGTTGTAGAGAAAGGAAAAATGACTAAAGATTTAGCGTTGCTTGTTCATGGAGACAAAATGCAGGCATCAGATTATCTGAATACCGAAGATTTTCTTGACGCTATAGCCGAAGATTTAAAAGCTAAATTGGCCTAGGTAGGCTAATTAGCTATCTTCTGAAAGAATAAAGGCTCTTTAGGTTAAACCTTCATCAATTTTTATGTTCTAATAATAAAACATAAAAACTTAACGCCATGAAAAAGCTAATTATACTATCTATAGTGGGTTTATTGTTTGTCAATTTTGATGGTTTACGTGCTATTGAGAAATCGTCGTATTCAAAGATTATCAATCAAAAAAGACCTGGTTCTTTAGGCGGGGGCTATACAAAAGATAATTTCGACGTATATTATCGAGGAAATAAAATTGACGCTTCTGCCTCTTCTTTTAAATATCTGGATGATGGGTATGCAATGGACAATTGGAAAGTGTTCTACAATGGCAGAAAAATAGAGAGTGCTTCGGTTAATTCATTCCGATATTTAGGAGGAGGTTATGCCAAAGATAATTGGAAGGTGTTTTATTGTGGCAAAGTAGTAGATAAGGCATCAGCTTCTTCTTTCGAATATACTAAAAAAGGATATGCTAAAGATAACTGGAATACTTACTCGAATGGAGAAGTTGTCGGGGGAAGCAATCTTTCTGATTTAGGCGGTAGGTACTCGAAAGATACTTGGAGCGTATATTATAATGGAAGAAAAATAGAAAAGGCTTCTGCTAATTCATTTCAATATTTAGGTGGTGGTTATGCCAAAGATACTTGGAAAGTATTTTACCGTGGAGAAGTAGTAGATAAGGCGTCCGCTTCTTCTTTTGAGTATACGCGCGAGGGTTATGGTAAAGATACATGGAATACCTACTCGGATGGGAAGATTGTCGGACGACAGGATTTGTCCAATATCGGAGGTGGCTATTCAAAAGATACCTGGAGTGTATATTTTAATGGGGAAAAAGTAGCTGATGTCTCAGCTTCTTCATTTAATAGCCTTGGTGGCGGTTATGGTAAAGATACTTGGAATGTATACTATAATGGTAAAAAGGTAAGGGATGCTTCCGCTAATTCATTCAGTAATTTAGGCGGTGGCTATGCCAAAGATACATGGAAAGTCTTTTATCGTGGTGAGGTTGTTAAAGATGCATCAGCCTCTTCTTTCGAATACATGAAAGACGGTTATGGAAAGGATACATGGAATGTATTCTATAGGGGAGAGAAAGCAAGAAACTAAGATTCTCTTTCAGGTTAATAGCTATTATATTTGATAAGTATAAACATAAATCACGAATGACATGAAAAAAACTTTATTGTTAGCTGTCTTTTCACTATTTACATTTGTATGTCTTAATGCACAGGAAAATCCATTTTCTTTAGGAGTGAAAGCCGGAGTGAATTTATCTAATTTGAGTAATGAAGGCCCTGATATGGATGCTCGTGTCGGATACCGATTTGGAATTGTAGGGGAGTATAAGTTGCCTAATGATTTCTTTTTGCAGGGAAGTTTAGATATTTCATCTAAAGGTGCAAAGTTGAATGTGGAAGGGGATATGGACGTGGATAGTGATGGGCTTCTTGACCGGGGATCGATAAAGTCTACATGGGAGGCTGTTTATCTTGAGCTACCCGTGTTGGCCGGATATAAAGTAAAAGTGACAGACGATTTCGGGATAAAATTTATGGTAGGTCCTTATCTCGCTTATGGTATAGGTGGTAACTTATCTGCAACGGCTAATGTAGAAATGCAACAGCCGGATGGGTCGTACATTCGCGAGAGAGGTAAGGAGAAAGTAGATACATTCTCCGATGAAACTCTCAAGCGCTTCGATGTTGGATTGTCCGGTGCAGTTGCTGCGCAATACAGTAAATTGACATTTACTATAGGGTATGATTATGGTTTGACCAATATCTCGCAGGGAATCAACGGTATTCATAATAGAAGTGCTTTTGTTGCCATAGGTTATACTTTATTCTAACTTAACAATAAGTTTATAACGCTTGAAATAAGTTTTACGTGTTTGATAGTTTGATGCTGTTTTACATCTTATTCTTACTATTCTTAAGTGCTGCATATAATCTTTGTGAAAGGAAAGAAGTTTCTGCTTTTTCTTTCCGAAAAAAGGTCGTACTTTTGCACACTAACTAAAAAAAGTTACATTATTAATAAACAACCAATTCGATGAATTTTGTTGAAGAACTAAGATGGAGAGGTATGATACAGGAAATCATGCCGGGGACAGAGGAGCAACTGCAAAAAGAATTGACTTCGGGCTATGTAGGCATCGATCCTACTGCCGATTCGCTACATATCGGACACCTTGTGAGTGTGATGATATTGAAGCATTTTCAACGTGCAGGACACCGTCCGATAGCCCTTATTGGTGGAGCAACAGGTATGATCGGCGACCCTTCGATGAAGTCAGCCGAACGTAATCTGTTGGATGAGCCTACGCTTCGCCACAATCAGGAATCGATAAAAAAGCAACTTGCTAAGTTTCTCGATTTCGAGTCTGATAAACCAAATGCAGCTATATTGGTAAACAACTACGACTGGATGAAGGACTTTTCTTTCCTTAACTTTATCCGTGATATAGGTAAGCACATAACTGTGAACTATATGATGGCTAAAGACTCTGTGAAGAAGCGCCTTAGTGGTGAGGCCTCGGAAGGTATGTCGTTTACCGAGTTTTCTTATCAGCTGATGCAGGGCTACGACTATCTTCACTTATATCAATCGTTAGGTTGTAGAATACAGATGGGAGGATCGGATCAGTGGGGGAATATAACTACCGGTACCGAACTTATCCGCCGTAAGGCAGGAGGTGAAGCTTTTGCTTTGGTTTGTCCGTTGATAACAAAAGCAGACGGAACGAAATTTGGGAAAACAGAGTCTGGCAATGTTTGGCTTGAAAGAAAATATACATCACCTTACAAATTCTATCAGTTCTGGCTAAATGTGAGTGATGACGATGCTGAGAAGTATATCAAAATCTTTACCGCTCTGACTAAAGAAGAAATAGAGACACTGGTAACAGAACAAAAAGCAGCCCCTCATTTACGTCCGTTGCAAAAACGACTGGCTAAAGAGGTTACGGTTATGGTACATTCGCAAGAAGATTATGAGCAAGCTGTAGAAGCATCTAATATCTTGTTTGGTAATGCTACTGCTGATGCCTTGAAAAAACTTGATGAGGAAACATTTCTGCAGGTTTTCGAAGGTGTTCCTTCTTTTGAGATCTCTAAAGATGAGTTGTTCTCCGGAATAAAAGCTGTTGATTTACTTACAGACAAAGCTCAGGTTTTTCCTTCGAAGGGAGAAATGAGGAAAACTGTTCAAGCTGGCGGTGTTATGATCAATAAGGAAAAGTTGGAAAGCTTCGATGACACAATCAACACCTCTGGTCTCATAGCTGATAAGTATATTATTGCTCAAAAAGGGAAGAAAAATTACTTCTTATTGATTGCTAAATAAAATAATTATTACTTTTGTACTCGCAAAAGTAATATTGTCTCATGGTGTAATGGTAGCACTGCAGTTTCTGGATCTGCCTGTCTAGGTTCGAATCCTAGTGAGACAACAAGAACTCTTAAATGGCAGCTGTATAACAACAAGTTATGCGGCTGTTTTGTTTTTGGGGACATCATAAGTTGATTATGAATTTTTAATGGTTTTATATAAGCTACAATACCATATATATGGTATTGTAGCTTATATAAATATGATATAACTTTGTACTGTGTTTTTCATGGTATTAGATTTAAGGTTAACAATGAAGATTGGTTGTCGTGATGACAACCTTTTTTTTTGTAATTCAGGACGTAGTATTCGATAACTTTTGTATTCTTAATATCTTATAACGTCACCTCGATGATTGGCAATCAGCCTACCTCTGTATCTTTATCTATATGTATTCTCTCAGATCTTTTTGCAATAAGCCATTTGGTGCAGCTTATATTATATCTGATGATGGACGTTTTTTATTACTCAGAAGCAGAGATTTTCTGCTCGAATCTAACTTTTATTAAGAAAGGATGGTCGTACTTCTGATGTTAATTTGGATGATTTAGAACAACTTCAGAATTTTATACAAAAAATACTTCTTGCTTTTTGAAGCAAAGCATAAATCTAAGAGGTAAAATGAATGAGTTGTAGCAGGCCGTATATCAGTGTTTGTGGTAGTGTTTTTGTGACTCTGGCGGGAATATTTAGTTTGCATAATATCAATATATTATATGATATCAGTGCGAAATAAATCATAAATAATGTATTATAGCTGATTTCTTGTCAATTTTCCCGCTACCTTATATAAAAAT
>POVV01000343.1_pt1 | contig 33137 bp, 30 predicted proteins | sample 1560271 | NCBI WGS metagenome assembly POVV01 (sample SAMN08337232, study PRJNA429181) | Bioreactor metagenome, whole genome shotgun sequencing project. | biome: cows' rumen and soil; feature: anaerobic; isolation source: anaerobic chemostat enrichment culture, galacturonate as sole carbon... | reverse complement strand
TAAAATCCTTGTCAGAGGTATTCACTGCCTTGAAAAATACCGGGACGACTGACGCTTGCCGGCAAAATCTCTTAACCTTTGAACAATTTAATCAGTTTATTGGCCTGAACCAGTATCACGAATTAGAAAAGAAATATGGCGGAGGTGCGAAATATGTGTAAAAAAGCTGGCTGGATCAAAATTACGTTGACCGCAATTTTACTTATCTCTTTAATTTTAACAGCAGCTTGCGGCGGTTCTGCAAAAACCGAACAGCCTAAAGCAAAAGAAAAGGTTGTTGCCAAGCTGGCGCATAATCTTCCTGTTACTCACCACTTAGCACGTGGCATGGAAAGCTTTGCAAAGAAGGTGCATGAAAAATCGCAAGGCAAAATCGAAGTGCAAATTTTCCCGTCCGGTCAGCTGCATACCGACAAAAGCATGAACGATGCCGTTATGACCGGCGGAGTCGACATGGGCCTAAATTCGGCTGCCATGTGGTCTTCTGTTATTCCGGCGATGGAAATATTTGATGTCCCCTTCCTATTCCCGAGCTATGACCGGATTAAAAAAGCGCTTGACAGCGGTGTAGGTGATACGCTCTCCAAGGAAATGGAGAAGAAAGGCGCTAAAGCGCTGATCTGGGCTGATTATGGTTTTGTTCAATTTGCTAACAGCAAGCGCCCGCTGACGAAGCCGGAAGATTTTAAGGGGCTGAAGATGCGCGGCTATGGCGAACTGCCTTCCCAGACTATTAAAGCGCTGGGGGCAGCCCCGGCAACTATGGGCGGCGGCGAAGTGTATATGGCGTTGCAGCGGAATACCATCGATGGTCAAACGTCCGGGACTACCGCCATGTATGACCGCAAAATGTACGAGGTCACTAAATATTTGACAATGACAAACCATGCTTTCCCTGAATTTCTCCTGGCAGTCAACCTGAAATTCTGGAATAGCCTGACGCCTGAACAGCAAAAAATTGTCCAGGCTGCGGCGGATGAGGTGCGTGACGCCATTCGCGCCGAAACCAAGAGTGAAGATGAAAAAGCCTTGAACCTGCTCAAGGAAAAAGGTATGGAAGTCTACGTTGTGCCTGAAAACGAAATCGGCAATTGGCAAAAAGCCACCGAATCGGTGCAGGAAATATTCATCCAGCGTGTCGGCCCTGTCGGCAAAGAACTGGTTGATATTTGCAAGAATTTAAAGTAGACGATAAATATAAACGTCTTCACAGAAGACACAGACGCCTTTCTGCTTATCCTAGGCTGTTCAGTAGAGAGGCCTGCTAGGCAGCCCCGCGAGCCCAGCGGTGACGCGTATGTAAAGTACGCCAGCAATGGGTTTGCGGGGCTAAAATATAGATTGGCCTTTATTGTTTAACGGTCGAAACTTTCCTGCTTGGAAAGTTCCTTATATTACAGCTAGGAGGTAACAATGCGTACGATATTTATTGCGCTCGATCGCTGCGTTCAGTCAATGACAGCCGCTGCGGCGTATATTTCCGGCATCTGCATCGCTCTGATCGCTATTATTGTCTGTTATGAAATTGCAATGCGCGGATTATTTAATGCTCCGACAGAATGGTCTATTGAGATCTCCGGTTATTTGGTTATTGTAAGCGGTTTTTTGGGCTTTGCGTCAGCCTTGGCTCACGACAAGCATATTTGCGTGGACCTGCTGACCGCCAAGCTGCCTGAACAACTGCGCATACCTTTGGCAATGCTTGTGTCTTTGTTCGGTCTATTTTTTTCGTATGTTCTGTTTGTCGAAGGGCTGGATATGACAATTACCTCTTATGAGATGATGCGGACTTCTAACAGCACTCTGCGCATTCCGTTATATATTCCTCATGCATCTGTTCCCATCGGCGCTCTGCTGCTGCTGCTGCAATTTGTCAGGAAGATTATTTACGCCTGGATCTCTACTCGCAGGCCCGGCGTGGGACAGGGAGGGCAATCATGATCCTTTTACTGGCTGGATTGATGGTTTTATTGCTGTGTGGCCTGCCTGTCGCCTTCAGCCTCGGGGCCAGCGGCTTAGCCGGCATGTATTTTCTGGGCGGAGGAGCTCAGACATTTTCCCAGATACCGCTTATTGCTTATAAATCGTTGGATGACTTTGTACTCTCAGCCATTCCGTTGTATGTTCTCATGAGTTATATCCTGCTCCAGGGTAAAGTCGGTAACGACCTTTATGAGCTTGGAAGCAAATGGTTTCGCCATTTCCCCGGTGGATTGGGAGTAGCTACCATTCTTGCCTGCGCCTTATTTTCCGCCATTTCCGGCTCCAGTGTGGCGACTGCTGTAACCATCGGCACGGTAGCCATACCCGAAATGATGGAACGTGGCTATGATAAGCGTCTCTCACTCGGTCTGGTCGCGGCTGGCGGAACGTTAGGCATTCTTATCCCCCCCAGTATTCCTTTGATTATTTACGGGTCGGTAACCGGCGAATCGGTTGGTAAGCTGTTTATCGCCGGCATTGTTCCTGGCTTTCTTCTGACTGCTCTCTTTATCGCTTATGTGGTGATTTTCTCCGCCCGCACCTTGCCGCCGCAGCCGGCAGCCTCCTGGCCGGAACGCTGGCAGGCGCTGCGCCAGTCAATCTGGGGTCTGCTGTTGCCGATACTGGTAGTTGGCGGGATTTATACAGGAGCGTTTACCCCGACGGAAGCCGCCGCTTTTGGTGTTATCTATAGCGTGTTCATCACCTTCTGTGTTTATAAAACACTTTCCTGGGGTGATATAGCCAAGGTTTTAAATGACACGGTACGAACCAACGCCATGATATTGGCGATTATGATCGGCGCAATGATCTTCGGTTATATTATGACTATATTGCGCATACCGCAGCATCTTACGGAATTTGCGACCAGTCTGGAAATGAATCGCTGGCTGATCATGGTCTCCATCAATATTCTGCTGCTCATCCTGGGTTGCTTCCTAGAAACGGTATCCATCATTTTAATTACCCTGCCGATGCTGTTCCCGATAATTATCCAGCTAGGCTTCGACCCCATCTGGTTCGCTATTGTGATGGTTATTAATATGGAACTGGCGCTGATTACCCCGCCGGTCGGTATGAATCTATTTGTTATTCAAGGCATCCGGAGTGACGCAAGCATGGCTGACATTGTGCGCGGGGTTATGCCGTTCGCGGTGCTGATTGTTTTGTCGATCATCTTGATTGCGTTTGTGCCTGAAATAGTGTTGTGGCTGACGACAGTTATGGAATAGGAGCAGCTTAAGCGAACAGATTGACAAGCTGTTTTGGTGAGCTGTCGAGTATTACCACAAAAGTATAAACTTTTGTCACGTGGGGCGGGCTGCATTCGGTCATTGTCAACCGGAAGATAACAGCCGGGATAGGATGGTGTGAGGAGGTGATTGACAGGGGGGTATTGTTAACGTATACTATGGATAATTAAATGATCCCCAAACCAATGATTAAGAAGAGTAGGTTTTGCGCGAATCGCTCACAGAGAGCTGCGGATGCTGGAATCGCAGCAGCGGTGCCTTAGCTGAATGGACTTAAGAGGGCAGGCGAAAAGCAGCCGCGGCGGCTGTCCAGTAGTACCTGACGGGAGCTTCACCCGTTACCAAGGAAGTGCATATCAATGTGTATGCAGAAAAAGTGGATGCGTTTTCGCATCAACTTGAGTGGTACCGCAGAAGTGTAAACTTTTGTCTCAATCTGAGACAAAAGTTTTTTTATTTATCAACTATTAACAGGAGGGACATGATGATGACCAAGAAAATTCCGCATCGGTTATATTTGACTGAGGAGCAGATGCCGACACAATGGTACAATTTGCGGGCAGATATGAGCGCCAAGCCTGACCCTATGCTTAACCCGGCCACCGGTAAGCCGGTAGTGGCGCAGGATCTATACCCGGTATTTTGCGAAAAGCTGGCGCATCAGGAACTCGATGACACTACCCGTTATGTCGATATACCGGAAGAAATCCTGGAGATGTATAAAAATTACCGCCCCTCACCCTTGTGCCGCGCGTACAATTTGGAAAAGGCGTTGCAAACTCCGGCGAAAATTTACTACAAATTTGAAGGCAACAATACCTCGGGCAGCCACAAGCTGAATTCCGCCATCGCCCAGGCGTATTACGCCAAGGAACAAGGGTTAAAGGGACTGACCACCGAAACCGGCGCAGGCCAGTGGGGCACGGCGTTATCAGAGGCCTGCTGCTATTTTGGCCTGCCGCTCACCGTTTATATGGTAAAGGCGTCTTATGAACAGAAGCCATTTCGTAAATCGATCATGTCGACCTTTGGCGCGACGGTTATCGCGAGCCCCAGCAGCACAACAGAAGCCGGCAGAAAGATTTTAGCCGAAAATAAGAATGCTTCAGGCAGTCTGGGCTGTGCTATTTCTGAAGCAGTCGAGAAGGCGGTAACGACTGACGGACACCGCTATGTGCTGGGCTCGGTGCTGAATCAGGTTCTGCTTCACCAGTCGATCATTGGCCTGGAAAGCGAGGCAGCGATGGCCATGCTGGGCGAATATCCCGACATCGTCATCGGCTGCGCGGGCGGCGGCTCCAACCTGGGAGGCCTTATCGCTCCGTTTATGCGGGATAAGCTCACCGGCAAGGCCAATCCGCGTCTTGTCGCGGTCGAACCGGCGTCCTGCCCGTCGTTGACCAGAGGCCAATATGTTTATGATTTCTGTGACACCGGCAAAATTACGCCAATGGCGAAAATGTACACGCTGGGCTGCACGTTTGCTCCCTCGGCAATCCACGCGGGTGGTCTGCGGTATCACGGCATGGCGCCGATCCTGTCCAAGCTATATCACGATGGATATATGGAAGCCGTCGCCGTCGGGCAGACAAAGGTATTTGAAGCTGCCGTTTTCTTTGCGAAATATGAAAGCATTCTGCCGGCGCCGGAATCGGCTCATGCGATTCGTACCGTCATTGATGAAGCGTTGCTATGTAAGGAAACCGGTGAAGCAAAAACCATCCTGTTTGGTTTGACCGGAACCGGCTATTTTGACATGACAGCCTACGAATCGTTCCACAGCGGAACGATGATTGATTACATTCCCACCGATGAAGAGCTGCAGAAAGGCTTTGAAGAGATCCCCAAAATCGCAGGCGTTCAGGACTAGGTTCGGAACCGTTTCTGCCTATAATGACCAAGTGGTTTAGTGTGGAGCTTCCCGTGGCTGTGGCGGTGAGATTGCTCGCAGGCTGTGGCTTCTACCGCGCGAACTATCCGTATTCAGTGCGGTGCTTGCCATAGGAGAAAGATGGTTTCCCATAGACGGGCGCCATCTTTTTTATTCTGTGGAAAAATAAAGGAGATGGCCTTGCTATGCTGAATTTACGCAATGTGGGAATGCTATTTCGAATTAGTGCTAAGGTGCTTCTTGTTTCAGACACGCAGATATTATTAAGGGAGATGGATACAATGAAAAAGCTTATCATGTCTTTGGTAACCATTGTCATGTTAACCGTGGGAATGAATGTTGGTTTAGCTGCTCCGAAGGGAGAATTGCCAAGCAGCTCTGTCGGCATCCTTGATGTAAGCCGGGTCATAGCGGAAAGTCCAAAAGTAAAGGCATTGCAGGAGGAGTTAAATCAGATAGGGAGAGCTTATAGCGATCAAATTGAAGCGGAAAAGCCGAATCTGTCACCCGAGGAGCTGAAGCAAAAGCAAGCGATAGTATATCAGAAATTCCTCAGCAAGAAACAGGAATTGGAAGGGCAGGTTGATCAAAGTATAAAGCAAGCCTTGGCCGAAGTGGCTAAAGCTAAAAAAATCAGCATCATCTTTTACAAAAATAGCGTAGCTTTCGGCGGAACGGATATCACTACTGAGGTAATCAAGAGCATGAAATAGACGATGAGGAAGCTCTTCGATCATTTCTGCCTAATTGGGTGTGCATGAATTCAGGTCAAGAACCGTTTCTGAGTTAGCAGAGGGAGTGAGGCATGATGTTCAGCCGTCAATCGATTACATCCGCAGTGTGGGCAGCGGTTTTGTTCCTGTTGCTCTTTAGTGGCATCACACATGCCAGTGATTACTTTTGGACCAAGGAAGGAGCAAGGGTTTGGAATCCTACTCCGAAGCCGGGGATGTCGGCCACCTGGTCGGGTGAGCAGGATACAGAGGGGTATGCCACCGGCAAGGGCGTGCTGCAATATTACGTAAATAATCAAGAGGCAGACCGGTACGAGGGCTCTATGTCCCGGGGCAGATTTCATGGCAAAGGCAGCATAAGCTCCTTTCCGCGGTTTTATGATGGCGATTTCGTTGACGGTCTGTTTCATGGAAACGGCGTCCTGGCGGTGATCCCACAGGGGCCGGTTTACCGCGGCGAGTTTAAAGCCGGTTTGTTCGACGGGAAGGGGTTTCTGCAATATCCTGATGGAACCAAATATGAAGGCGACTTCAGCGCGGGGATTCCTCAGGGGACAGGCAGCAAGCTTTTCCGCAACGGAGACCTTTATGAAGGCCAATTTGCGAGCGGCAAACCTAACGGACGGGGCAAGATAAGCGGCAAAGACGGCCGGTTCTATGAGGGAAATTATGTTGATGGCGTGCCGCATGGGCAAGGCATTTGGCGTGTTCCGCTGACAAAGGGTGAATTTGTAACCTATAACGGAACTTTCGTCAACGGGCAACTGACAGTGGGAATCGGGAAATTCGCGAATGGCATGGAAATGGAAGGCGAATTCGTCGAAGGAGTTCTGCAGGGAAAGGGAATTTTGCGGTTCCCTAATGGCTTCTATATTCAAGGCGAAATGTTTCAGGGACAACCCCACGGATATGCCACTTTATATCATGCCGATGGTACCATCCTGAAACAGGGACAATGGAAAAATGGAGACTTTGTTGACGGGTGAGTTCTATATTACATAGCATTAGGAGGACGCAGTATGTTCAGGACTATGCGGCGCCAAGAGAAACTCATGTCTGAAGAAGCAGCGGCAAGCATTCTCAACACAGCAGAGTTTGGGACGTTGGCCTGTACAGGCGAAGACGGCTATCCGTATTCGGTTCCGTTGAATTATGCCTATGACAATGGAAAAATCTATTTTCACTCAGCCAAAACCGGTCACAAGCTGGATAATATCCGCTTTAATGACAAAGTGAGCTTTTCTGCGGTTGGATACTACAGGGTACTGCCAGACAAGTTTGATACAGAATATGACAGTGTAATTGTTTTTGGCAAGGCAGCTCCCATTACTGACGAAGCTGAGAAGAAACGGGCGCTGCTGCTGCTGATTGAGAAGTATTCCCGCGGTTATCTGGCGGAAGGCATTGAGTATATTCAGAAAGGTGCGCCTGCCGCTTCTGTGTATCAAATTGCTGTTGAGCATATGACAGGAAAGCTCGGGCGCTAGTACCCTGTCAGCCCTAATCCAGCGAATACTGACGGCCTATTTTGTGCAAGCCTTCGTTGTCGTCAGTCGGAATACTCCCGGTATTCCTCCATTCTCCGCCTTGCCTTGCGCAAAATAATCTCGCCATTATTCTACCGTTTTAGGGCTGACAAGGTACTAGTACACTGGCGTAGTCAATCGAAAAATCAGTTATCCGCTGTGTAGTGGCATCATATAGTTTAGAAAGCAAGATTGGCTTCAGGCGGTGCCTATGGAAGAATCTATTTTCTTTTCTCTTGATTCTGAGCAGCAGGTCCTGTTTGCCGCTCTACTCGCGATCCTCATAGCAGATCATCTAAACGAAGACCAACTGAATATTTTGGGGAACTTTATAGAGGCATTGGGGCAGAACATTCTGCTCATACAGGCGATAGTATCGTCTGCTCCTTCACCAACACAACCGGACAGCTTATCAAATACACAGGTTCAAGATCTGCAAAAAAGTATTGCTATGCTGCAGCAGGATTTGCAAGCGATGAAGGTGCAGATTGCCGCTTTAGAAAATCAGCAATGGAGCACCATATGAAGGCTGCTCGATCTAATCGGCGGAAACGTATTCATTATGAGTACAGAGAGGAATTGGACTTAGTTCTTGTCATGGACTGAAGCGTTTTTCGTCATCCTCTGCCTAACTTTGCAGAATTTTCTTGCGCAATTTAGAACTTTATGGTATAAGGAAAGTAAGGAAAATATGTCCAAGCAGGAAAATGTGGTTAAAGGATGATTGACTCGTGCCTCATTCGGCTGGTTTGCGCACTCTCGCCGGATGAGACGTGAAAAGGAGTGATAAGCATGGCTGGAATCGGTTCAGTGAACTCCTATACTCAGTACAGTATTTACACAGATATGCTGAAAAGGCTGGATTCGGCTAAAACCGGCCAGACAGGCCGGCTTGGCATCGGTACTCTGCCTGGCGTGTCTGATTTATTTTACGATTATGCGTCAGACAGCAGAAACCAATTAACCAAGATTCTGTCCAACCGGCAGCAGCGGCTTGATGTGGCAACAGATATCGTCAATAATTATAATCAATTGGCTTCAACCTTTTACAGCGGCTTTAACGCAACCATGAAAACGCTGAAGGATGCGGCTTATAATCTGAAGAATACCAGCCTGAGCAGCGCTGTCAGCCAAATGGGCTATGGCAGCGATAACAGCAAGGTTGTTACGGTGACGTCCGGGTTTGCGGAAGGCCGCGACAACTTTAACGTGAGTGTGAATCAGCTTGCCGGCGGCCAGAAAACACCATATGCCGCTGTAAATACAGAGGCGGCTGGCGACTTTGCCGGCAAGAGCAGCCTTACTCTGAATAGCGGTGATAAGACCCATTCGTTTGAATTTGACTTCACTGCTGATACGACCAATAAGCAGGCCCTCAGTGCGATTGCCGAAAAAGTAAACGGGGCCGGCGGGGCTTTGAAAGCCAGCGTTACCGAAAAAGACGGCCAAAGCCAGTTACAGCTTTATAGCAGCGATACAGGTTCTGCCGCAACGTTCAGCGCAGCCATGACCGGTGCGCTGGAGCAGCAGCTCAGGGTGGACCGCCAGGATGCTGCTCAAGACGCGGTTTACAGCGTAAATGGTGTCAGCCATACGTCAAAGAAAAACGAGATTGAGCTGGCGAAGGGCGTTAACGCCACGCTGACTGGAACCGGCGAGGCCAGAGTAAGCCCTAATCAAATGGATAGCGGTAAATTGGTAAATGCGGTTAAGCAATTTACCAGCGCTTACAATGATGTGGTGGATTATCTCAAGGCAAATTCCGGTTCATCCAAAGCGATTGCCAATTTGGCCAATTCGTTCAGCAACATTCGTTTCTCCGCCGGCTCTTTGTCGCAGGTTGGCATTGATGTGAGCGCCAGCGGCAAGCTCAGCGTCAATGAAAAACGGCTGACAGAAACAGCGGAGAATAATCTGGACTCTCTGAAGCAACTGGTAGGCAGCTCGGACGGGGTTGCCGGCGTAGCTTATCAGAAATCCTTCCAAGCGCTGATCCGTCAGGACAATCTGCTGCCGCCGCCCAGCGTGGGTAATGGTTACTATGGTGCGACGAAAGGGTTGTTCTTTGATATGTGGGCGTGAGCTCAGTCCGCCAGGCCTAAACTGTAGATTGCTTGACAGTCTGGGAAGCGCACGAAGTGCCGAAAAGCAGATGTATTAAGATGGATGCCCTCAAGGCATCCATTTTCATTATGACACTACCCGCTTCTTTAAGCAGGAATAGCAGACGAATAGGAGAAAAGGTATGATCACTAAGGTATCCGCTCATGATTATCCCAGGCTGATAAAGATATGGGAAAACTCTGTACGGGCAACGCATCACTTTATCACCGAAGCAGACATCCAGTATTACAAGCCCTTGATTCTGGAGGAATACTTTCATCAGGTGGATTTATTCAGTTATCTGGATGCCAGTCTTACCAACTGTGGCTTTATGGGCGTAGCCGGCGATAAGCTGGAAATGCTGTTTATTGACGCCGGTGAACGTGGCCGGGGCATCGGCAAGCAACTGCTGCGGTTTGCTGTTGATCAACTGCAGGTTAAGAAGGTTGATGTGAATGAGCAAAATGGACAAGCGGTTGACTTTTATCTGCACATGGGTTTTCGCGTTGTCGGCCGTTCAGATGTAGATGCAGAAGGGAAGAATTATCCGATTCTTTTTATGCAATACGAAGGTGAAGAATAGTACAGGAGGGCTGTGCGATGAAGGTAACTTTTTTAGGGAGCGGCGATGCGTTTGGCAGCGGGGGACGCCTACAGACCTGTATTTTAGTCGCAGCGTCAACCGGTAAATTCCTGATTGATTGCGGCGCTTCGTCCATGATCGCCATACGGAAATTTGACGTTAATCCTAACGAGATTTCTCAGATTGTGCTGACCCACCTGCATGGAGACCATTTCTGCGGCTTGCCGTTTTTCCTGCTCGATGCCCAGATGATCAGCAAACGGACCGAGCCGCTGACCATCATCGGGCCGCTGGGCACCAAAGCCAGACTGCTCAGTGCTATGGATGTGATGTTTCCCGGCTCCTCCCAGGTCCAGCAAAAGTTTTTCTGGGAGATTATCGAGCTGGATACGGAGAATACCCGGCAGGTTAACGGCAGCGCGATCACTACTTATCCGATGGTTCATCCCAGCGGCAGTCCTTCAACCGCCGTGCGGATTCAGTGCGGTGGCAAGACCATAACGTATACCGGCGATACGGAATGGAATGATGCCTTGACAGAAGCGGCGAAGGGTGCCGATTTGTTGATTGCCGAAGCCTATTTTTATGAGAAGAAGGTAAAATTCCATCTGGATTACCAAACGATCCTGGCACACCCTGCCTGCGCTGCAGGTGAAGAAGCTGGTACTCACGCATATGGGAAGCGATATGCTGGGACATCTTTCAGCAGTTAACTGTGAAACGGCGTATGACGGTAAGGTGATTGAAATCTAGCCCAACACTCTCTCATAGCAGTAGAACGGCTTCACCTTGTTGAGAAAGCTCATTTCGCCGACTAATCTATACCCGCATTTGACAAACAGGGCGTTCATTTTGGTATTGATCGAGTACGTATCGGTTTTTAAATACCGTATGTTATTTTTTACTGCGAGTTCGTCAGCGAACTGCATTAATTCCTTGCCAATCCCGTTCCGGCGGTAAACCGGATTTACCGCCATGCGGTGGACAACCAGTGCCGTTTCCCGCATACCCCATGGCAACCCGTTGTATTCGGCAGGCTCGACTTGGTTAATGCAGACAAATCCGACTAAAGCCCCTTCCCGTTCAGCCACATACAGATCGCCTTTTTGTATGTCTCCCAGGAAGTCCTTTTCCAGAGGATATGTTTCATCCCATTGGTTGTTGCCATACGCAGCCATTTCGACCAGGGTTTCCCGGATAATCGCCATAATATTGCCGATATCTGCGGCGTTAGCTTTTCGTACCATCGTCGTTACTCCTATACATCTTTAATTGTTCCCAGTCTCTTTCTGTGTTTTCACGCATTTTTTTTACTAATTGCAGTACCGATTCTTTTTCTTCCGCGGTAAATTCGGTGAAGCAGACGGAAATGCTGCGATTTTCTTCCGCAATAACCTGGTCGTATATTTCCGTGCCCTTCTTCTCGGCATGCAATCGCCACATTCTTTTATCAAGCGGATCTCTGGCTTTGCGAATATAACTTGCCTTGATCAGCTTTTGAATGGCCTTGGTGGTGGTCGTTTTATCGACTTTTAACAGATTGGATAAATCGATGTGATTAATGCCGGGATTTTCACATATTCGTGTCAAAAAGATGAATTGGCCTTTCTGCAAATCAAGCGCTTTAAATTTTGCGTCATGGATGGCATGAATCGAACGGGACAGCACGCCGATTTCCCGTAAGATACAGTGATCGAGTTTTTTTATAGTCATCACCTCCAAACAGTTAGTAGAAAGTTCAACTAAACTGATCATAACAAAAGAGCTTACAATCCTCAACAATAATTTAAAGACTTTAAATCAATTTCGCCGTATGGCCGGATGCGAAAATCGTATCCGGCCATACGGCGAAACCAGTTTGTCGAGAAACTTATTTTCAGACTGTTGCTAAAGCCGTATCTAATTTAGCCTTTGCTCTTAGCTAAGTTACACACTGTTTGCGTTCCCCATTTGGTACATAGCCCAATGGCTATATAGATGGGAAAGCCGTAATTGATGTTCCATTTTATCGGGTTATATAAATCCAGCCAAATTAATATCGGTTCGCAAATCCAGGTAAATATCGCTGCGGCAACTGTTATGGCGAAGGTGAACCTTTTCCAATCGGGAAATTTTTGATAGATCAGCATATAGGTAACCGGCAAGGCGGAGAAATTCACCTCTTCAAAGCGCGGGAAGAGCGGAAAAATTTCCACCAGATAGATCCACATGCCAAGCTCGTAGCCGATATGATCAAAGGATTCGGAAATAATGAGCACCCATGATCCTAAGAGCAGTGTTTCGGGTAACTGGGTTTTATCAACCATCTTTACAAAGAAAATCCAGGGGATAATGAATACGGTTACCAGCAGCCACCACTGCCAGGTAAAGAGGTCAAAATGCTGCCAGCCATATAGATTAAGCCTGGTGAGCTCCAGGGTCAGCTCAAGGGCTCGATTGGCAATTTCCTGATTATCCAATACCGCTTCACTCCTTAGAACATGCTAGTCTTACCTTAGTTTTTCCAAAGTTTTACTATCTATTCTCTGCTTGGCCTGCTTCCTGGTGAGCAGGAATTATCTGGTATGGGCAGAAGACTATAATCAAGTGGAGTCACAGAAGCCGGGAGCCAGAGAGCCCTCGACGAAAGGATGCTAGGAGGAATTCAGTATGAACTATGATCCGCAGTATTATCCATATCCTTCACGACGGAGTGTGGTGTACGGTACACGGGGGATGGTGGCGACCTCTCAGCCACTGGCTGCCCAGGCCGGGTTGGATATACTTAAACGTGGCGGCAACGCGATCGATGCAGCTATTGCTGCTGCCGCCTGTCTGACTGTTGTTGAGCCAACCTCCAACGGGATCGGCGGTGATGCATTTGCGCTGGTTTGGACGGGCGGCAGACTGCATGGCCTTAACTCCAGTGGTCCCGCGCCAATGGGAATATCGGCAGATATGCTGCGCAAAGCGGGACACCGGGAAATGCCGGAACGGGGCTGGCCGGCCGTTAATATCCCCGGAGCGCCTGCCGCCTGGGCCGCGCTGTCAGAGCGGTTTGGCAAGCTGCCGCTGACAGAGGTGATCGCACCGGCGATTGATTACGCGGAACGCGGCTTCCCGGTTTCGCCGGTGATCAGCAGGTTGTGGGATAAGCAGTTTAGCGATTTCACAGCCCAGGCAGGCGAGGAATTCAAGTATTGGTTCGAAACCTTCGCTCCTGCCGGCCGTCCGCCCCAGGCCGGAGAGGTTTGGCGCTCCGGCGGGCACGCCAGAACACTGGCGCGTATTGCCGAGACAAGAGCAGAGGCGTTTTATCGCGGCGAGCTTGCCGAAATGCTGGATGCATTTTCGCGAAAATACGGCGGCTATATTTGTCTCGCAGATTTGGCGGCTTTTTATCCGGAGTGGGTTGAGCCTGTCTCTGTGCGTTACCGCGGCTATGATGTATGGGAAATTCCACCTAACGGGCACGGTATCGTAGCGCTCATGGCCTTGAATATTCTCAAAGGCTTTGAGTTTTCCGCCAAGGAAACAGTGGGCACCTATCACAAGCAGCTGGAAGCGATGAAGCTGGCATATGCTGACGGTCTCAGATACATTGCCGATCCCCGGAAAATGGCGGTTACTGTCGCTGACCTGCTGTCTGATGCGTATGCGGCAGACAGAAGAAAGCTGATCGGCCAAACTGCTCTTGAGCCAATGCCTGGTACGCCGCAGCAGGGAGGCACGGTGTATTTAGCCGCGGCGGATGCGGAGGGCAATATGGTATCATACATTCAAAGCAACTATAAAGGGTTCGGCTCCGGGCTGGTTGTTCCCGGCACAGGCATTGCCCTGCATAACCGGGGAGCCAACTTCAATCTGGACCCGGCTCATCCTAATTGCCTGGAGCCAGGTAAAAAGCCGTACCACACCATTATTCCCGGCTTTTTGACTAAGGCTAACCAGGCAGTCGGCCCGTTCGGCGTGATGGGCGGCTTTATTCAGCCGCAAGGTCATGTCCAGATGGTGATGAATACGGTGGATTTTCAATTGAACCCGCAGGCTGCGCTTGACGCGCCGCGCTGGCAGTGGAAAAACGGAAAAACAGTGGAAATAGAACATGCCTTTCCGGAGGCGACAGCCGAAGCGCTGCAGCGGCAAGGTCATGATATCAGGCGGCTTACCGGCAATACGACCATGGGACGCGGGCAGATCATCTGGCGCCAGGACGATGGCGTGCTGGCCGGCGGCACAGAGCCGAGAGCAGACGGCATGGTCGCGGTTTGGTAGTGGAAGTTGATGCTTTACCCCTAAACTATACAGCCCTCGGCGCTTCTGCTTAGAAGTGCCGAGGGTTGTATAGTTTAGGGGGTGGGGCTACCCGCGCATGCAGCATCATCTGTACAGAGTGCTAAGAAGCTGCGCATAGCTGCTGTCACCCATTTTTCCTGGTGATACATTAATTGGGTTTTTACATCAAATGAGGGGCCGGTCCAGTTCAACTCGACAAGCTTGCCTTTTTCCAATTCGTTTTTAACTGTAATTTTAGGCAGAAATGTGACGCCCAGGCCGCAGCTGGCACATTCCTTGATCGCCGCAATACTGGATAGCTCCATCAGGGATTTTGACCAAACCAGATGATTCCGGAGCATAGCTAAAATCAGCGGACGATACCCGCAGCCCGGCAAAGTGATAATCAGACATTCATCCTTCAGATCTTCCGGCAGGATCTTTGGCGATTGAGCTAACGGGTGCAGCGGACTCCCGACCAGAACCATCTGTTCATCATAGAGAGTTTTTACAATCATTTCTGTTGTCTTAATTTTATTAGTCAGCATTAATGCGATATCAATTTGATTTGTCTTGATCAGGCCGAAAAATTCATCACAGGTTGCTGTGTGCACACCCAGCTCAACTAGTGGATAGAGCCTGCGGTAGTGAATATCTTGCGGTAAGGTCTGGTATCTCAGGATGTAAATCCAAATGCAGAAATAAAATAACAGACCACGAACCTTCTTTGCATTTGGCTGATGTAAAGAGGGTTCGTTTTTTACATGGTTATCGGGAATTTATTTTGCTTCGCACCATCTTTCCCTGGTTACACAGAGATAGAAAGCAGACTACAGAGAAAAGATACGTGAAATGGGTACAAGGTTTATTCGCTGCATTACCGAATAGTGTATAAAATGGGCTAAGCAAAACTAGAGGTGATTAAGGTGGAGCGCGGTTTTTCTGTTGAGCAATTTTTACAAAGTCTCATCACCGGAATCCGTGATGGCCAGGTGCGTATATCGTTGGACAAACCTGCTGTACTCGACGCGCTGCAGCAGGTGGCAGACGAATACAGGCAGGCTAAGGATTTTGATTTCCGTGTGATGGCAAATTGCATTTATGACGGGATTTATATTACCGACGGGGATGGCAACACCCTGTATGTCAACTCCGCTTATACCCGGATTACAGGCATTAGCGCCGCAGAAGTGATTGGCAAATCGGTTGCTGATTTAGAGCAGGCCGGTCTATACCGCAATGCGGTAACACCCGAGGTAATCCGGCAGAAGAAGCAAGTCAATTCGATGGCGAAAAGCTTACGCAATGATACTCCTATGCTGATTACCGGCAGTCCGATTTTTGACGAGGCCGGAAATATTAAAAAGGTTATTGTCATTGACCGGGATATAACCGATCTGTTGGCGATGAAAGAGCAACTGGAAGCTACGCAGCAGCAAATGCAGGCAGTTGAGAAAGATACCGCTAAAAATAAACTGGAAATTGAACATTTGCGCAAGCAGCAGTTTAAGGAGAAATTCATTGGCAAAAGCAAAGCCATGGAAACAGTCCGGAATTTAATTAAACATGTAGCCGGTCTTGATGTTACCGTATTAATCACCGGCGAAACCGGTGTCGGCAAAGAAATCATCGCCAACGAGATTTACCGGACCAGCAATCGCAGTGAGGCGCCTTTTATTAAAGTCAATTGTGCCGCTATTCCGTCCGCCTTGCTTGAGGCGGAACTGTTCGGCTATGCGAAGGGAGCCTTTACCGGAGCCTCCGCAACCGGCAAGGTCGGTTTGTTTGAGCTGGCTGACAAAGGCACGCTGCTTCTTGATGAAATAGGCGACATGCCTTTAGAGCTGCAATCTAAGCTGTTGCGGGTGATTCAGCACAAAGAAGTTACCCACATTGGCGGCCGTAAGCCGATTAAGCTGGATGTCAGAATTCTCGCCGCCACTCATTGCGATTTGAAGGAACTGGTCAGGCAAGGCCGTTTCCGTGAGGACTTATATTACAGGTTAAACGTGTTTCCCATTGAAATTCCGCCGTTGCGGGCACGCGCTGAAGATATTGAGAACCTCTGCCAGCACTTCCTCAGCCTGTATAATGCAAAATACGCCAAAGCCATTCGCATTGACCGTTCCGGTCTAGCGATGCTAAAACAATATTCCTGGCCGGGAAATGTGCGTGAGCTGCAGAACATTATCGAGAGGCTGGTTATTGTCGCCGAGATCCAGGCCATAATCGGAACAGATCAGATTGGTGTGCTGCTGAACCTTGATTCCCATTATCATGGAATACTCAACGAAGAGGCCGGTCTAAAAGAAATCGTGCAAACGATTGAAAAAAAGGCGATAGAAAAAGCGCTGCGTCAGGGCGGCAGTACGCGTAAAGCGGCAAAGCTCCTGCAAATAGATCAATCGACGATTGTCAAAAAAGCAAAACGATTAGGCATACTCGCTGATGATAAATGCCATCAAGAACGATGATATTTGTCATCGAAAGAAAAGACTGAAAATACTGATCTTTTTGCCGAGAATTAAGCAGGGGTGATGAATTTTATCATCACCCCTGCTTAATTCTTTTTGAGTCAGCCGCGTCATCACGCGCTTTTCACCATTGGCACAAGACTTGCAATATTCTTTATTCAGAATGAATGAAGGAGTGTGGACTATGGAAAAAACCATCATTACCGTGGCGGTCACTGGTGCGTGGCCGACAAAAGAGCACAATCCCAACATTCCGTTAACCCCGGTGGAGATTGCCGAAGACGTTTATCAATGCTGGCAGGCAGGCGCGGCAATCGCGCATCTGCATATGCGGGATGATGAAGGCAAGGGCACCATGAATCTGGAGAAGTTTCGTGAAACTGTCGGTCTGATCCGTAGTAAATGCGATATTATCTTAAACCTGACAACGTCCGGCGACCTGAATGCCACAGATGAGACACGGATGGCTCATCTGATCGAACTCCAGCCGGAGATGGCCTCTTACGATGCCGGCACCATGAACTGGGGACATAACAGCCTGTTTATTAACCATCCGCTATTTCTGGAGAAGCTCGGCAAAGCCATGCAGGAAAATAACGTAAAGCCGGAAATCGAAGTGTTTGACGCCGGCATGTTTTATAATGCCATGTACTATTTGAAAAAAGGCATCCTGAAAGCGCCGCTGCATTTTCAGTTTGTCCTGGGAGCGCCAGGCGGAACGGCAGCTACCGTGGAAAATCTCGTGTATCTGAAGGGCTTGCTTCCTCAAGACGCCACCTGGTCGGCACTGGGGATTGGCGCGGGACACTTGCCGATTCTGTTTGCTACCTTGGCGCTGGGCGGTCACCTTCGCGTTGGGATGGAAGACAATGTCATGTATGCAAAAGACCGGCTGGCCGCATCCAATGCTGAATTTGTCGAGCGGGCCGGACGGCTGGTGAAGGAAGCCAATAAAGCGGTGGCAACACCGGCGGAAGCCCGGCGGATATTGGGATTAGCAAAGTGAGGGAGGGCACCGGCATGATTAGAAAAATTGCAGTACTCGGCGCAGGCACGATGGGGCACGGTATTGCGGAAACCTTCGCAATGCATGACTATGCAGTCAACCTCTACGAGCCGGATTATAACCGTCTGCAAGCCGCTATGCGGCAAATTGCCGATGAACTGACCTTGCTGGCGGAAGAAGCGGTAATTCAGGCAGAAGCCATACCGAAGATACTCGACAACATTGCTTTATGCCAAGACCTGAAACAGGCTGTGGCTGACAGGGATTATGTGATTGAAGCAGCGCCGGAAATCCTGGAATTAAAGCAGACACTGTTTCAACAGCTTGACGAAGCTTGCCCGCCTCACACCATTCTGGCCAGCAACACCTCCAGCTTGCCGCTTAACGCTATGATGGCGCTGGTCAGCGATTCCAGAAAAGAGCGGATGATCGTAAACCACTGGTACAATCCGGCGCATTTAATGCCGATTGTTGAAATATCCTGCTTTGGCAACATGACGGCGGAAATTTATCAGGAAGTCGAGCAACTGTTTCAATCGGTAAACAAACAGACGGTTAAAGTGCTGAAAGACGTTCCCGGACTGGTTGCTAACCGTATTCAGCAGGGAGTAGCCAGAGAGGTATTCTCCATTATCGAGATGGGCATAGCCGAACCTGAAGATGTTGACAAAGCCTTGAAATTTGGTCCGGCGTTCCGCTATGCGACCACAGGACAGCTCGAAGTGGCCGACTTCGGCGGTCTGGATATCTGGTGCATTGTCGGCGATAATCTGTTGAAGGTTATGGATAACTCGCAGGCTGCCAACCCTTTGCTTAGACAAAAGGTAAACGAGGGCAAGCTGGGTATGAAATCCGGCGAAGGCTTTTATCAGTATAACGATAAGGACTGCCAGGCGATAACCCGCAATTTCATGAAAAAGCTTATCCATCAGTTAAAAGCATCGGAATACTATGTTGATAAATAAAGTCGCCGCCGCTCCTTGTACAAGGTCGGGATCGTCTGCGCATAGAATAGGACATAAGGGAGGCGTATATCATGTTATGGCGTTTATCCAGGAAGTTTCAGTTTGCGGCTGACCGGATTATCCCTGATTCATTCGTCTTTTGTGTTATTCTAACCCTAATTGCCTTCGTAGTCGGTTTGTTTGTTTCCTCTGATGGTCCGATGAAACTGGTAATTGGTTGGTACAACGGCCTCTGGACGATGATTGCGTTCGCTTTCCAGATGTCGTTTATGGTTGTCTGCTGCGGTGCGGCCGCTAAGGCTCCCGCTATTGAGCGATTTTTATCCCGGTTGGCGAAGCTGCCCAGAACTCCCGGAGCAGCCATGGTCATTCTGCTGATTGTCGGTTATCTATCCAGCCTGATTAACTGGGCCTTTTCTACGATACTTACTCCGATTCTGGCTATGCAGCTCTCGCGCAATGTTAAAGGTCTGCATTTTCCACTGATGATTGCTTCCGGTTATACTACGATGATTCTTGGCCAGGCTTGGTGCCCGAGTGCCAGCGTATATGCCCTGGTCGCTACGAAGGGCCACTTCCTGGAAAAAAGCATTGGCTTATTTACCCAGGATATTACCACCTACAATCCGGTTAACACGGTTCTGTTCTTCGTATTAGCTGTTGTCGTTATCCTGATCGGCGTCTATACCAGACCGCCCCAAAATGAACTCATTATGTATGAAGCGCCGATTGCTCCTGTCGCCGCTACGGTTCAGCATACAGAAGAGACCTTAGCTGATAAAATGAATAGCAGTCGCCTGTTGATGTTGATACTCGGCTTAGCTGGCTTAGCGGTTATCGTTCATAGTATAATGACAAAAGGCATCATGAACTCGCTTGACTTTAATTTCGTCATCTTTGTTTTCCTGATGCTCAATACCTTTCTTTACAACACGCCGGTGAAGTTTGTCAGTGCTTTCAAGGGCACCATGACGGCCGGCGCTGAAGTGATGCTGCAGTTTCCGTTCTATGGCGGCATTATGGGCATCATGACCGCATCCGGCTTAGGAAACGTGATCGCTAATTTAATTATTAAAATTGCCACAGTGGATACAATCTACGCATGGTCATTCCTGTCCGCCGCCCTGCTCAACTGCTTTATTCCTTCCCAGGGAGGTCAATGGATCGTACAAGGCCCGATTCTCATGGAAGCCGGTAAAGCCCTGAATGCGAATCTGCCGCTGATCATGAACGCCTTTGTCCACGGTGACGAAGTTACCAACCTGATCCAGCCTCTGTATGTCATCCCGGCCTTGGCTCTAGTCGGCATGAAGCTTAAGGAAGTCTGGGGCTTCATGGCCTTTATCTGCATGTTCTGGATCATTATTGCAGTCACTGGCTTTCTGATCCTCCCGAAAATGCTGATGTAGCTGAGAAGCTATGCTCGGCGCGTGTAACCATTCCTGCCTTTCCCATTTGACATTCCTACCCGGATGTGTATAATGAAACTACGATTGTTTTCTAGGGTTCCGCAGTTCGCTGGTCTGGTCCGAGAGAAAACGCAGTCAGGAGACTGTACCACGGAGGGATAAAAGCCCGGGAGAATAGCTGCCGACAGCAGCCTATTTTCCCGGGCTTTATTATTTATATTCTGGAGGGATCGGGGTATGAACAAAACATGGATGTCAGTGGGTATTGCCGCTTTATTTGAGGTGGGCTGGGTCATCGGATTAAAGCATGCGGACAGTGTGCTGGCCTGGGGCAGCACACTGATTGCCATAATCATCAGCTTTTATCTGATGATTATGGCTGGGCGCGACCTGGCGGTCGGGACGGTGTATGCGGTCTTTGTCGGGCTGGGAACGGCGGGAACCGTATTGGCGGAGATCCTGTTGTTTGGTGCGCCTGTCGTACCGGCGAAAATCATTTTGATTATCGTTCTGCTGGGCGGTGTGATCAGCCTTAAAATGTTCAGCCGGCAGGATCAGGAGGCGGTATAATATGGAGTGGGTATTTCTGCTATTGGCGGGCATATTTGAAATGACAGGCGTTGCGATGATTAATCAATTACACAGAGACCGCAGCGGGAAAGCGCTTATCTTGCTATTAACCGGCTTTGGCCTGAGCTTTTATTTTCTGGCTTTGGCTATGCAAACATTGCCGATGGGAACCGCCTATGCGGTGTGGACAGGAGTCGGCGCTTCCGGAGGAGCAATATGGGGCATGCTGGTATACGGTGAGCCGCGTAATCTGCCCAGAATCCTGGCGATTGGCGCTGTGCTCGGCTCGGCAATGGGCTTAAAGCTGATCGGGTAACACCGTCTCTTGTCACTGCGAGGTACGAGGCAGTCTGCTGCGTTAGCCTGTCAGATAGGATGGTTAGAGGAGATCGCAATGATAGCATATATGCCTGCTATCAAACCGGTTGCGGCAGACAGTGTTCGACAGAATACAGCAAAATTCTTGTTTATTATCCGGATAAAAATACTCCTGCCACTTGCCTTGTATGTCTAATAATGGTAGTCTGATAGTAGTGAAGTGTACAAAAAACAATTTACTATAAAGGAGCTAGTTGGTAAGTATGCAGACATTTAAAGATTTGCATAAAAAGATTTTAGAAGAGACGGCAGGCGGGGAGCCTGTCAAAGATTTGTTTGATGACTTTGATAAGAGTCAGTTGAACTGCTTGTTTAATCCGGATATTCACCCTGTGTTCTGGAGCCTGGAATCCTGTCTGGCTAAAGCGGCTGAAGCGGATAAAAAAGTCTCCCGGGATGTTCAAGCCTGTCTGGAATCATTGGCTGCTAAGAAGAATCTGGCGTATGTCCTGATTGCACCTGCTTTTATCGGCCAGTTCAGTGAAGAGGTTACTCCGGGCATGCTCCGCAACGTGTTTAAACAAATGGGCTTTGACGGCATGGTTGAGGTTGCCGTTTTTGCCGACATTCTGACGTTGAAAGAAGCGCTGGAGTTTGACCAAAATATTAAAACAGAAACCGATTATCAGCTGACAAGCTGCTGCTGCCCGATGTGGATTGCCATGATCCGCAAAATATACAGTGAGTTAATGCCGCATGTTCCGGCCACCGTGTCGCCGATGATTGCAGCCGGGCGTACGGTAAAAATTCTTCATCCAGATGCGCTGACCGTCTTTGTCGGGCCCTGTGTAGCCAAAAAAGCGGAGGCGAAAGAGCCGGACCTGCGCGGTGTGATTGACCATGTGCTGACCTTTCAGGAAACCCAGGAATTGTTTGACCTGTTGAATGTGGATTTGACGCTGTTCGCCGCCAGTGAAAAGGAGAATTCCTCCCGGGCCGGGCGGATTTATGCCCGGGTGGGCGGTGTCAGCGAGGCGGTAAAAAATACGGTTGAACGGCTTAATCCAAACCGGAAAATTGCTATCAAGACCCAGCAGGCTGATGGGGTCGTCAATTGCAAGGCCATGGTCAATGAATTAATATCTGGCGAGATCCGCGCCAACTTCTTTGAGGGTATGGGCTGCGTCGGCGGCTGTGTTGGCGGACCTAAATCGATTATCGATAAAGAAACCGCCAGGAACCATGTCAACTCGTATGGTGAAAAAGCGCTCTATCCCACGCCGATTGACAATCCCTATGTTATTGAACTGTTGCACCGGCTGGGCTTCGATACACCGGAAAGCCTGATTGAGGATAATCAATTCTTCACCCGCAAATTCTGACGCTGACTATCTGAAGAAATTGTTGAAAAACGATAGGGCTGCATAACCACCTGCCACGGCAGGTGGTTATTTCTTTACCGGCTTCTCGTCGGCTTTGTTCCTTCCCGTGTGTCACTGCGAGGAACGAAGCCGTCTGCTTCTCTGTAAGCGATTGCCCTGATAAACGGTTTAGCGTGTTGACAAAACGGTCAATATTCATTATGATAGTTTGTGATAATGATAATCAGTTTCAAATAAAGAAAAATCATTTATAGGAGGGGTTACATATGAAAAGAGTGGCTGTTATTTATTGGAGTGGAACCGGTAATACCGAGGAAATGGCTGCGGCAGTAGCCAACGGCGCTAAAGAAGGCGGAGCCGAAGTTGAACTGCTGCCGGTAAGCAGCGCGTCTCTGCAGCATGTCGCAGAGGCGGACGCTGTGGCTTTAGGTTGTCCGTCCATGGGGAACGAGGTTCTGGAAGAAAGCGAAATGGAACCGTTTGTTTCGTCCTTAGAGTCGGCCAATTTGTCCGGTAAGCCAATGGCTTTATTTGGTTCCTACGGTTGGGGCAACGGAGAATGGATGCAGGATTGGGAAAGCCGCATGAAGGAAATGGGAGCTCAGTTGGTTGCTGATGGGTTAATTATCAATGGGCAACCAGACCAAGAGGGACTGGCAAGCTGCAAAGAGCTGGGAAGCAAGCTGGCTGGTTGAAAGAAAAATGAGCCTTGCGTTTACGGACGCAAGGCTCATTTTTTTGACCGTTGGGAATAGGACGGTTATTTGCAGGAGACGCTTTAACCAGTTGAAGCGGACACGAAGCCGGGCTGACACGCCTGCACGAAGAAAGAAGACAAAGGGTGCGCGTTGTGCGCCTTTTGTCTTCTCTTAGTTGCAGTATGGTTTACTTCGCTTTTGCGATCATCAGTTGGTCTTCCTTCAACATCAACATTGCAGCGATGCCGACTAGCGGGAGCACTGTCAACAGGATGAAGGCTGCGCCACCCCAGCCAAGATGACCCACGAGCGCGGCAAAGATAAAGCCGGAGACGGAAGCCGGCAAAAAGATGGAGGTGACATGAATGCCTGATGCGCGTCCCACCATAGAAGGTCTTACACTGCGCTGGATCAGGGCATACACATTGACAAAGAGACAGGCGCTGAAGAAAACACCCTGGAAGAAGCTGAGGGTATACTGAGCCCAAGGGACGACACACACATTGAACATGAGATAGCTGACGAACATTACGCCAATAAAGGAGACGATCATGATTAGCCGCTGCGAAACTCTATCCCCAATATAACCGATCGGAATAGCCATCATGCAGCCGATGCCATAGACCGACAAACCCATGCTGGCCGCCGTTATCGTATAGTTGAGCTGCTTGACGAGAAAGGTGGAATAAAGGCCAATGTAGCTGAACATAGTCAAGCCGGTAACCATGGCGGCAACAGAGCAGAGCAGTAAATTCCGGTTATACAGCTTATCCGGAACATGCTCATAGGCTAAAGTGCCGGCAGAGTTTGCCGACGCATCCCCGCCTTTGCTGTCAGTAAACGCTTTTGGCAGCACCGCCCAGGCGACCAGCGCCGAGATAATGCCGACAACACCGTAGAAATAAAATGGCGCATGCCAGGTGCCGTAAAGCAGGGTAAGCTTTGTGCCATACATCGGTCCGATAAACGCTGCCTGAACTGCAATTGCTCAGCCAGCTTTTGGACATGGATCTGAACGAGTCGCGGCAATGGTTGAAAACTAATGAAGGTATCGAGCTGACCGATAATGACGCCACTATTTTGGCCCGGTGGCGGGTGTTGCTGGAAAAGACCGAGAAAGCGCAGACTCGCCTGGCAGACATGATCCGGCAGGGTGACATGACGACAGAGGATCTTAAGCACACGCGGGACAATTGGCCGCCTAGCAATGTACTAAGCCTGCAGGAACGGGAGAAGGATCTTAGACAAAGACTGGAAGCGGCGCGGGAGAAGCAGGCCCGCAATATAGCCAGCCAAGAGAGTCAGGCAGCGCGGGACGCGGCTGAACCGTCGGTGCGGTCAATTCCGCTGGTCCCCATGGAAGCCGGATACCGTGAAGGGACGTTTATCACGGAGCATGCTTATAAACGGGAAGAAGCGTACGAACTTTTGCAGTTTGCTTATCCTCCGCTGGCGGCAGCCCTAAAAGAGGCAGCCGATCGTTATGACGCTGCCGTTGCTGAGGCGAACGGATTGCGGGATAACGTGTTAAAGCAGATCAATGAACCGATTTTGTCTCTGGGCGACTATATGACACGCCCACCGGAACTGGTAGCGGCGGAAATAAACCAAAAGCCGGCGGTTGAGCTGGAAACTGCTATTTTCGGCGCGAGATGGCGTAAAGAGCTGATCGATGCGGCCAAAGCCGACTTAGACAAAGCAATCGCGCTGTTCGGCCAGGCAGCGGAGATTGTGAAAGCCGCGGCAGATAAACAGGCCGGCATGGAACGGTTGAACACCTTGGACAGCTTTTACGGCGTTTACGAATGGGCAATGCGCAATGGCCGGGATGTGTCCTATAAAAATATTCAGGCAGCCCTGCCTATTGATCGGATGGAAGTTCCCCTTATCGAGCAGGACCGGCTGATGCGTCTGCTCCGTCTGCTTGACGACGTGTACAGTACCCAGAATATTATCCTGGCAAAAGCCGAACCGGCTTTAAAACAGGCCAAAGAGCTTGAGCAGAAGCAGCAAGCGGCGCTTGAGGCGGAGTTTGCCGCTAAACGGCAAAAAGAACAGGAGGAGCAATCCCCCCGAAACCGCTTCCGGTTGCTGGCACAAAAAGTGGCAGACAATTCGCAGGCATGGCTCAGTCTGCCCGCCCGGGAATTTTTCCTTGAGACGCTGCTGGCGAAGGAAGAAGCGAACAGGCTTGCCGGCAGCGGTGTGGCAGCAGAAGCAGCTGGCTTGATCAGAGCCTTGTCAGATCTGGAGGAACAGTACCGTGCCGCATGGCAGCCGGCGGAAACAGAAAATCAGGGCAATACCGGCAGCATGCCTGAGCCAATCATTTCTCAGCCTGATCAGACTCCGGCACAGCCGGAGCATAAAGCAGAAGAAAAACCCCTTCCTGTTCCTGCGGCAAAGCCGTTGGCAGTTAAGACGGACACTCAATTGCTGCCTGCGGACTATCAGCAGCAGGTGCGGGAAACGCTTGCTGTCCTTGCCGTCGCTTATCAGCAGGAGAATCTACGCGGCTTCATGCAACTGGTCTCGCCCGATTTCCTCGGCGACGACTTCCTGCTCGACCGGGCCCTGCGCCGCGATTTCCGCGCCTTCGACAATATTAATCTGCGGCTCTCCGCCAGCAGCATAAATATCGACGCGCGGGGCCGCGCCCAGGTGCTGACAAGCTACAACCGCAGCGTGGCATCGCAAAAAGACGGGCAAACCTACATCGACCGGGGCCTTACTCAGTTTACCTTTCACTTGCATAACGGCAAGGTGAAGCTGTACGACATGCGCTACCCCATCATCTTCGGCGTGAGCGAGGCCAGCCAACTGGCCACCGGCGAGGTCCGGACCATGGAAAACGAAAAAATACTCACCGTGAACCGCCGTGGCGATACCGCGGTGCTGCCGTACAATGAGGCAAAGCTTTCCTCTGAGCAAAGCGGTGTAAAAAGAGGAACCAATATTCGTCTTCAGTTTTCATATATGCCTGAAATCGTGCAGGGCTGGTCCTTTGCCGATAACCGTCGTACGCATCCGAATTCCTACCATACTGTGGAGGGTGATTTCACCTTTACCACGCAATGGCTTAACCTGGCTCCGGGAACCAGCTTTCGTCGGTTGAGCGTTGCCGATGTAGACGATGTAACCGAGGTACCCGATCCTGCAGTGTATCCTTATACTGTCAGTCCCTATCTGCCAGAACATCCTGATGTTCTGCCTGACGGAATGGGGGTATATGCGCTCAGATTAAGCAGTGGTAACTACGCAGTCATTAAAATGGTCAGCTACATCCATTTGAGCGAATTTGTTTTTGACTATAAGTACCAGCCCAGCGGCTCGCGCAGCTTCTGATAGCCACGCCTGCATCAAATCAACCGTTATTTCTCACGGTTGATTTGATGCAGGTATGCTTATTAATAAGGAAAGGAAGTGACCACAATGTTTCAGAAATATTCTCGCTGTATAGCGCTATTCATTTTGCTTGCGCTGATGACAGCCAGCTTTTTTCTGCCCTCTGCGGAGGCAGCGGCACCCTTGAAGACAGGCTATTATGGCGACGCAACCTTCCGGAGCGATCCAGTCACTATGCCGTTAATGCCAAAGCTGCAGATGTATGCCCGGCAGTTAGTTGTCGAAGGCGGCACCCGCCCTTATTCCGTCAGCATGAGCAACCCGATTTTGGAAATACAGCCAGCGTCTAACGGGTTTCAATACGATGTTTATGCCATAAAGGCAGGTACAACTATTATTACGATTAAGGACAGCGCCGGTCAGACTCTGACCCGTACAGTGACTGTCATCGACCCCAACACCCAGCCGCTTGTGCTCGGCGCTCTGCCGGGTCCGTCCGATCCGGTGCCTGTCGGCCAGGGGCGCAGCTTTGGCGTATCGGGCGGCAAGGCTCCGTATACAGTCGTTTCAGCAAATTCCGGCATTGCCCGCATCACAGGTCCTACTCAAGCCGGAATTTGGCTTGTCACGGGCGTTTCCGCCGGGACGGCTACGATCACTGTTACTGACGCGGCCGGCAAAAAAGTGCAGGGGACCGTGCATGTCGGTACGACCAAGCCGCTGTATATCCAGGCGGACGCCACTCTGCTGACAGGCGGCAGGGGGGAGTTGCTCATCGACAGCGGCAATCCGCCGTACACGGTGACGACGAGCGCGCACCTTTTGGCGGTATTTAAGGGAAACGACAGCTATGGCCGCCCCGTTTACACCCTCACTGCCAAGTCGGTTGGTCAGGGAAGCGTAACCGTCAAAGACAGCAAAGGCTTGACCGCAACCAAAGCCGTTACAATTCGGGGAGCGGTGACATTATCCTTCCCCGACCTGACCGGCGATTTACGCACGATTGACGTGGGCCAGACGATCAGGCTGATCGTGACGGACGGCACGCCTCCTTATACCGTGACCGCCGATAATCCCGCCCTGGCGACTATACAGCAACAGGCAGCCGGACAGTATGCCATAGCCGGCCGCCAGGCCGGCGTCGTCCGTATCATCGCCAAAGACAAAAGCGGCGAAATTCGCGACCGTTCTCTAACCATCCGCGCTTTGCCGGTCCTGACGCTGGCCGCGCCGGACTCGCTGCTGATCGGCACTATGGGGAATCTCAGCCTGATCGGCGGTGCCAGTCCATTTACCTTTACAGTATCCGGCAGCGCGCTCACACTGACAAAGGTGGATGATAAAAAATATACGCTGATCCCTCAAGCACCCGGCAGCGCGACGGTTACCGTCAAGGACGGCAAAGGGACAACGCAACAGAAAACAATCACTGTCACCGCGCCCACGCTGACGCTGACCGGCGATACCAGCCCGCTGGAGATCGGCTATACCCGCCCCTTTGACATCAAGGGCGGCTTCGGGTCCTATACGCTGACCCTGTCAAACGCCAACGCCAAAGCGACACTGTTTCAGACAACCGCGGCATACACCCGTTACCATATCACCGGCGTCACAGCCGGCACAGTGACTGCTACCGCCCAGGACAGCCAGGGCAAGACCGCGGCGGTGATGCTGACCATCCAGCCCGAGAAAAATCCGCTGAAGCTGATGGTGTCGGCGACTACGCTGCAGACAAGCGCGACCGGCACACTGACCATTCAGGGCGGTACGGCTCCCTACATGGCGACCATGAACAACAATGTACTCACGCTGACTAAGGTGAACGAGACCCAGTACCGGATAACTCCCCAATCGTCAGGCGTTGCGGTCATTACCGTCAAGGACGCAAAAGGAACGGCGGCGCAACAGGCTATCACCGTCACCGCGCCGATCTTCCAATTTCAATTTACTTCACCAGCAGATACGCCGAAGCTTACCCTGTCCGCAGCTAGCCTGTCGATCGGCGCGAGCGGAGCAGTTACTATTCAGGGTGGAACAGCTCCATATACAGTGTCGGCGTCCGGCAACCAGCTGTCCCTGACCAAAGTGAATGAGACCCAGTACAGCATAACCGCCAAGGCGGCAGGCACGGTGTTGATTACGGTCAAGGACGCTAAAGGAGCGACGGCGCAGCAGACCATGACCGTGACTATGTCCGCGCCTCCGCAGCAATTGAAGCTCAACGTGCCGTCGAACGTGCTGCAGCTCGGCGCGGCCGGGAATGCAGGCAGGCAGACACTGACGGTCCAGGGCGGCGCCTTGCCGTACCGGGTGACTGTGTCCGGCCCCCAGATTGCTCTGAGACAGGTCGATGCGGTTCGTTATGAGCTGATCCCTGTTTCGCCGGGAACCGTCATGGTTACGGTGAGGGACGCCCGCGGCACCGAAGGCAGCCAAACCATAACCGTACAATTAGCCAGGCCGAATCCGTTAACTATGCAAGTATCGACGTTCACCACCCGTCGCGGCCAGCCTGTGGAGATACGGCTGACCGGAGGGGTTATGCCTTACCGGCTGATGCAGCAGGGCAGCCCGCCGGCGCAAATCCGCCAGATCGGCTCTAACGTGTTCCAGGTAGTGAGCATTTATGCGGGAGATATTTATTTACAGGCGTTGGACGCACAAGGCCAGCCGGCGGCAACTAAGCTGACGGTTATACACTAAAGTTTGTCGGAACAGCGGTGCTGGGGGCAGCCAGCAAATGGACGGTTGACAATCACCGCAAAGGGCTGCTGGCCGCCTGTCAGCTCCAGCCGCCGGGCTTGTCCGGTTTGGCGAGCGGCATAAAGTATGATATATTTGAACAGAACAAAATTAGCTAATTTTGTCACTGAAGACTCACCAGAGGCAGTAAGGAGTTGATACAAATGCGATATAAATTGATCGGATGCGTGCTGGCGCTGGTTTTCCTTTTATCTTCTTCAGTTCAGGCGCAGAAGATTGATGACCGGCCAGCGCTGCGGCTGACTGTGAATCAGATTCCATTAGGGGAAACCGACCGCAAAGTCACTCTATACCGGGAAATGCTGCGCGGCAGCATCGTCGTCCAAGGCTCGTTGGGACAGGTGAGACCGCAGGGCGAGGTTGTCGTCAGCATCGACGGCAAAGACAATTGGCAGCAGGTTCAGGTTGACGGTAAGGGCGTTTTTACCTTCCGTTTCCGGCCTAAAACGCCGCAGGATTATTACTTATATGTCGGCGTAAGAGACGCCGCAGGCAAGGTGAGCGTGCTGCATCCCGCCGGTTATCAGCTTGCGGTCACAGATACTTCAGTTGCGGAGGCGGTTAAAGGGACGCTGGATAACATGATCGAAGCCTACCGGGACAGGCATGCCTCACGGTTCATGCAATACGTGCGTCCCGGCTTCATTGGCGACGATATCCTGCTGCATCGCGCGATACGGCGGGATTTCAGCCGCTTCGACCTGGTAGGAGTCCGCTGGTCACTGGAACATTTTGCATTGGGCGACCAGGGCCGGATTGCGGTTACCGTTCACTTCCGGCGCAGTGTGATTTCCGCCGGAACCGGAAGCTTTCTGCATGACAAAGGAACGACCATGCTGGAATTCAGAGCGGGGCCGGACGGACCGCAGCTTTACAACATGAAGGCGCCGCTCCTGTTCGGCCTCAGTGATGCAGCTTATTTAGCTTCAGGCATAGTTACCGCAGGAGAAAACGCTGCCGGCAGTTTCATCGTCATCGATCAGCACGGTGCGGTAGTTCTTGGTCCTCTGTCGGCGACCGCTGGCGGCTAGTAGACAGAAATTAAGGCGAAAGGCTGGAAAGGGAACGGGATAAAACAACGCGCGTCGTGCAGCCGTTTATTGAAAAGACCCGGGAGGCTTCCGCTAGTTTAGTCGGAAGTCTCCCGGGCTAGCTTTTTACATAACGGGCGGCTGTTGGTCCAGCATTAGATGGAGCAGTTGACTACGGTTCTGCACCTGGTATTTGGCATAAATATTTTTCACATGTGTTTTTACCGTATTTTCACTGATGTACAGTGCGCTGGCTACTTGCCTATAGGTTTTTCCCTGAGCGATCAGAGTGGCGACTTCACTTTCCCGTTCCGTTAACTCCCCCAGAACCACCAGCTTTTGTATGGCGTGCTTCTGTTGGCTGAGAGGCAGTCCGGAGAAAATTGTCAAATACACATGCTCCTTCAGCAGGCAGGCCAGGTAATTGCTGAGCGGCGGTAAAATGACTAACACAACGCAAACAACAGTCAAAGCCAGCAGGGAAAAGAACTGAGGGCCAGACGCAGCCAGCGCTTGCCCGGTCATGCCCCCGGCCAGAACGCCCAGCACATTGGCGGACAGGCCAATGCCGAATACCTTGGCCGGATTGGAGGAATAATCCAGCATTTCTCCAAGAATACTCCACCAAAACAAATCAAAGACACCGCAAGCTCCGAGCATTAAGGTATTGACCGCCAGATAGCTGCCAGCCGAGCGGTCCAGTACCGTAAACGCCAGAAACGAAAAGCCGATCATGGCAATACCGACATAGAGAATATGTGTGCGATTAACGGTGCGCGGCAAATTACGCATGACATACAAAGCGGCAATATAAGGCAATGCCCAGTACCAGCTTACCAACCAATCCAAATGGGTGAAGGCGGGATTAAACACTTGGTACATCAGGCCTGAGTTGAAGGTGATAATCGCGACAAACAAATACAGGAAGGCTAGCGGTTTACATAGGACAGGCCGTTGCTCTGGCGACTCAGCCGCCGGCAATCTGTCGGCAGTCGGCAGCAAGAACGCGACCGGCAGTGACAGTACCAGCATCAGCAGGCACAGGCCCAGGCCGACATAGGGGGAAATATGCAGGGCCGCCATATTCAGCAGAATCATCAGGAGATTGGAATAAATCAGCCCGTCAGCGGCGGTTTTTATCCGCTCGTTTGCAGGTGTAAAAGCACGGAGAAAAAAACCCCAGGCAGCCACGCAGCAACCGGCCAGAAAGGAACTGAGGGCAAGCGCGGGCAGCCATAGCGCCGATGGCGGGAAAAAGAACAATATGGTGGCCGCCATAGCGGTGGCAATGGAAAAAACCATCAGTTGCCTGGCGGAACGCATAGTTTTTGCGACAAAACCACCACTGCACAAACCCGCAAACTGCGCGAAGACCGCGCCGAAAATCAGCGGATGCGGGTTGATATGAACGCTATCAGCCAGGGCGTAAAGAACCTGCCCTTCAAACGGAAACGCCAGCAGCCAGGCAAAAAACAGGGAAAAAAGCAATACAGACGCCTGGCGTTCAGTGAGGAAAGCAGACTTGCTCCAATTTTGGATCATGCTGATTGATACTCCCTACAGGTGGATTTAATTTTTATCTATTTCTTGTTCGCCTGTTCATATCCTCCTTCTTAAGAAAAAATGCTGCAACGGCTTTACCTTCTCGAGTGTGTCCGGTAGAGTGAGTACAGCAATAAATTTATTTAACATTTGATTACTATACTAAAGACTTTAAGGTAAAGGGAAGCTCATCTGCCATCAAGATGGGGACAAAGGTCAAGAATATCTGTCATCGCAATGACAGGGGCAGGCGGGTGCGGAGGTACGTTTCCAGTGAGGACAGTAGGGCCTGCCGCCGGCTTACTACAGCAATCTGACTTCGCCCGAGTGCAGATAATACTTCGCGCCCAGGATTTTTACGCCTTCGATAGGGGCGATTGCCGGCTCATTTTTTACGGCTGTGGTCATATTGGCGATATTGATGTCGACAGCCGTTTCATAAATATGCGCCGGATTTAACTCCAGGGCAGCCGCTACGGCAGGCTGCAGCTTAGTGGTAATCGCTCCGAGGCGGGAATCAACCGGCAGGCTGCCGCCGTCTGCTGCGGCTTTTACCGCGCCGCAGCCTTCATGGCCCAGGATCATGACCAACTTGACACCCAGATGCTCTACTGCGTATTCAATACTTCCCAATTCGATCGCGTCCAGCACATTGCCGGCCACACGAATGACAAACAGGTCTCCCAGCCCCTGGTCAAACAGCAGTTCCGGCGGTACGCGCGAGTCGGAGCAGGTGACAATCACCGCAAAGGGCTGCTGCCCGCGAGCCAGCTCCGCACGCCGGCTCTGTCCGGTCTGCCGGTCGGCATATTTTTCCGCAACAAAGCGTTTGTTGCCGTCAAGCAGCAGCTTTAGGGCGGCATCAGCTGAGACAGAGGAGGCGGCAGGGGAGGCTGCAACAGAAACAATGAGGGTCACAGCAACGAGAAAAGCCAACAGCGCAGTCAGATAGCGTTTAGGCATCACATCATCTCCTTAACCATTCGTTTCTGAGGGCTTCTACCCGCAGGCAGGGAAATCCTGCCACGCAAACCGGGACGGTTCTTGACGAAAGCGGCTGATCTTAGTATAATCTCGCATAGAGTCGGGAAAATGAAGCGGTAACGAATGGAGAAAAATAATGAGCAAATTACCCAATTGCCCCCAGTGTGATTCTGAATACACTTATGAGGATGGAAGCCTGCTGATTTGTCCGGAATGTGCTCATGAGTGGGCGCCCGGTGCGGAAACGGCAAGCGGAGAAGCTGTGATTAAAGACGCCAATGGCAATGTTTTGCAAGACGGCGACTCGGTGAGTGTCATCAAAG
>POVV01000342.1_pt1 | contig 33149 bp, 28 predicted proteins | sample 1560271 | NCBI WGS metagenome assembly POVV01 (sample SAMN08337232, study PRJNA429181) | Bioreactor metagenome, whole genome shotgun sequencing project. | biome: cows' rumen and soil; feature: anaerobic; isolation source: anaerobic chemostat enrichment culture, galacturonate as sole carbon... | reverse complement strand
AATATACGGATTATGTGCAGCCAAACATGGCTCTTGAATCCGGAGACTTAGATGCCAACTATTTCCAGCACAAGCCATATCTGGATCAGTTCAATGAGCAGAAAGGAACCGACCTTGTAAGTGCGGCTGCCATTCATTATGAGCCTTTCGGCATCTATGCAGGAAAGACAGATTCCATTGATAAGCTTACCGATGGAGCCCAGATCGCGGTTCCAAATGATGTTTCCAACGAAGCAAGAGCTCTTCTTTTACTGGCAGACCAGGGTCTGATCGAATTAAAGGAAGGCATTGAGCTGGATGCAACAAAGAATGATATTGTTAAGAACGATAAGAATTTTAAAATCGTTGAAGTAGAAGCTGCTCAGCTTCCCCGTTCCTTAGGCGATGTGGATGTGGCTGTTATCAACGGAAACTACGCCATTGAAGCAGGCTTAAAGGTATCCGATGCTCTGGCTGTAGAGGATGCAAAGTCTGTGGCAGCAACTCTTTACAGTAATATTATTGCGGTTCGTTCTGGTGAGGAAAGCAGCGAGAAGACCAAAGCTCTTGTGGAAGCTTTAACAAGCGATACCGTTAAAAAGTTTATTGAAGACACCTACGAAGGTGCAGTAGTTCCTTCTTTCTAAACAGGAACTTCCTTAAGAAATAAATAAAAGGCCGTTATGGATTCGCTTGAAACAGCTTCCATAGCGGCCTTTTTGTCAAACTGTTAATGTGCGGCTGTACTTGACCGGGCATGTCTCCCCGGCATCATCTATTGCACCAGCCGCCGTCTTAAAATCTCAAGATACCGTTCATTCTTTTCACAATTTTCCAAAGCGAAAGACTTCATAATTCTGGAGATATCCTCACGGCTGCAGTTTTTAAACTGATTTGCATATTCCGGCTGTAAGACACCTGCGGCAAAGCCGGTCAGCAGGGCGTAGTTCATACATTTCTGAAAGGTGCCGAAGGTATAATTCGGCGCTTCCTCCAGGAGAGACAGCATGTATTTGGTAAATTCCCTGGTCACCTCTTTGCCAGGGCATTCGCTGCGCCAGGCGGTAAAGTTTTCGGCTCCTAAAAGGCCCTTTTGACGCTGGACCCCGGCGACCTGCCGAAGATATTCGCTGTCGGGCTTAACCGTCACCCAGCCCATGGTGCCGCAGTCCTTATAGGTCCAGGTGGTCCAGTGAAGGCCAAGCTCATTCATTGCCTTTAACTGGTCGTCCATGGATGCCAGACGGTTTGGCATATCTTCTTCCCCCGTACAATACTGGGAGCCAAATTCCCCGACCCATAAGGGAACCTGGTATTTTTCGGAAAATTGCCAGCCTTCTGTTTCCCTGATATGGTTTATCTGCTTTTCATAATCCCAGTAGCTGGCTGTCTCCACCCGGTCATTATGTAGTTCCTCATAGTGTCCCGGATATTTGCCGGGACCGAAGCTGGAAACGATGTAATCGTGGGAGGAATAAACAAGGTTTTCGGCAAAAGGGGCCTCCAGGCCGGAAAAATTATGTCCGTAGCAGTCGCCTTCGATAAAGATGATGTGATCCGGGTCAACTTCCCGGATGGCATGTACGGTCTTCTTTACAACCTGGTTAAAGGTTTCGTAATCCGAGGTGAAATTTTCATACATGTTAAAGGGATAATCCCCGCTGCGGCAGCTGGAACTTGGCTCGTTGAACAATTCATAGCCGGCCACCACGGAGCGGCCGCAAAAACGCCGGGCCAGTTCCTGCATAAAGCTGATGTAGCGCTTCTGGTAGCAGGCATCGGTCCAGAACAGGGAGATGCCCCCGTCATTATCGCTGTGCCAGTGGGTGTTCTGCCAGCCCTGTATGGCGTGCATGTCTAAAATTACGTACAAGTGGTGGCGCTCGCATAAGGAGACAGCGGCCTCCAGAATTTCGAATCCCTTTTCCTTGTATACAAATGGCTCGGAATCATCTTCAAAATGCCGGTAGTTGAGCGCAAGGCGCACGCAATTCGCTCCGGTGGAAGCGATAAAACCCAGATCCTTTTCAGACAAAAATTCCTTCATCATTTCTAAGAAGAAAAATCCTCCGTCCTCTTTCCCCAGTCGGGCAGCCATATGCTCTCTTAAGGAAATTTCCGTTCCCGGATAACCGTTGATAAAGTTCTCCATATTCATCCATCCGCCGATGCAGGTGCCGCGCAGATAGACCTGACGGCCCGATTCTGTTACAATTGCTTTCCCCCTGGTTTTAAGAAACTCCATAAAAATATCTCCTTTCGGTATGTAATTCACTATATTGTATATTTTACCATTGGAATGTAGAGCACTCAATATGATGAATTATCAACATTTTATAAAAATAAGAATATAAAAGAAACTTAAATGTAAATGTTGACGAATTTTCATACTTATCATTCTTAAAACCTTGTGTTAAAATGCAGCTATGAAGTTCATGAATTTCGGTTTTTAAAAAGTTTTTCAGTAATATGAAAATATTTATATTGGAGGAGGAACCATGAGGCTAACAAAGAGTATTGGTATGTTGCTGCTTGGGATTTCTATGGCCGCATCACTAACAGCCTGCAAGAGTACATCCGGGAGCGCACCGGGGTCTGGGGCTGACGGCAACAGCGCCCAAAGGCTGGGAGAGACAGATGCCGGCAATAGTGCCCAAACGGCAGGAGAGACTGGGGTGCCTGCGGCTCCGGGGGAGGTTACAACCATTCGGATGTGGTCCAATGACCAGCATGATCAGGCAGTATATGATGAAAAGATAAAGGAATTTAATGAGACCATCGGCAAAGAAAAAGGGATTGCAGTTGAATATACGGTTTACGGCAGTGATTATTACACAACTCTGGACGTGGCTGTAACAGCCGGAGAAGGCCCGGATATCTTTAAGAGCAACAAGATAGGAAATTATTCCAAGGCCGGTTACATCATGCCCTGGGATGATGTGGAAGGCTTAAAGGGACTGGTTGAGCGGTTCCGGCAGTATAATGCGCCGGGATATGGAATATTTGGAGATCAAACCTATGCCATTCCGTTCCGGGTAACAAATTACGGAATTGCATGCAATATGGATATCTTTAAGGAAAATGGGCTGACCTTACCCGAAACATGGGACGAGATGCGGGAAGCTGCACGGGTAATTACGGAAAACAGCGGCGGCTCTACCTACGGTTATGCCCTGGCTATGGGCTATTCTTCCTATGATTACTTTTATGTAAATCTTGCCAATGCAGCCAGTGTTGGGGATGAATATTTTAATCATACAACCGGGAGATATGATTATTCCAGCCTTCGGGGGTTTTTCGGACATTTGCAGGAAATCATTGATGACGGCAGCATGTTCCCGGGCTTTGAAACCATGGATGGAGATACGGCAAGAGCCCAGTTTTCTGCCGGAAATATCGGTATGGTAGGAGTTTTATCCTCTGATGTCATGACCTTTAAAAAACAGTTCCCCTGTGATTTTGAGTGGGAGGTCATCCCTTATCCTGTAAAGGATGCGGGGAACCGCTACAAAGAGCCTGTCGGCGTGTCCTTATCCTACGTAATCAATTCCGAAGTTAAGGAGAAGGGATATGAGGATAAGGTTGCAGAATTTATGAAGTTCCTGTATTCTGACGAATTGTTTGTGGCAACCAACGAGGCTCAGGTGGATATCAGCATCCTGGGTGATGAGATTACCAGTCAGTCAACGGCTGCGGATATGGATCCAAACTGGCTGCGGTTCTCGGATATGGATATCTACTGCATCAAGTATCCTAATCCGGACGGTGATTTATCCATCGAGGGAGACGGTTTCCATGATGCATACAGTAAGATACTTACAGGCGTAGCAGATGTGGATGCCGCTCTGGAGGATTTGACAGTCCGCTATAATGAGGCTCTGGATCAGGCGATTTCATCAGGCAAAGTAGACATTAAGGATTACATTGATCCCGATATTACTGTAAAGATGAAGTGGGTGAAGTAGAACTTAAGTCAGCACTTCCGGATATGCATATCTATTTGGAAGTGCTTTTTTTAAAGAGGTGCTTATGAGCAGAATATTAAAAAAGAGTAATAAACTTCACACAGGGAACAAAATCCAGGAGATACTCATGATCACACCGATGACAATCGGGTTCTTGATGTTTTCCGTATATCCTATTGTCTGGGTGCTGCGCTGGTCATTTTTTAAATACAATGGCTACAGCGAGCCGGTCTTTATCGGCCTGGATAACTTTGTCCGGGCATTTGCCAGGGATCCAGCCTACTGGGGTTCTTTAAAAAACACTTTTCTGATTGCCGGTCTTAAGATGCTGATCGAGATCCCGCTTTCTTTGCTGCTTGCGGTTTTATTGAATAACAGGATAAAAGGCAGTTCCTTTTTCCGGGTGGTGTTCTTTCTGCCGTCGGTGTTCAGTATCGCAGTGGTCGGATTGATTTTCTCCATCCTTTTCAGTGCGTATAATGGGATCATCAATGCCGCCCTCCGGGAATTGGGCTTTATATCCCGGAATATCAGCTGGTTCAGTGATAAGAACCATGCCATGTTTGTGATCATCCTGGTGTCTCTGTGGACAACCTTCGGATTAAATATGATTTACTTTCTCATGGGCCTGCAGAATATTCCCAAATCCTTATACGAATGTTCGTCTATTGACGGGGCTAACGAGTTTCAGCAGTTTTTTCACATTACCGTACCGATGGTAGCTCCCATTCTCCAGCTGGTGCTGATGATGAGCGTTTTGGGAACGATGAAGATGACGGATTTAATTCTGGTTCTGACCAACGGTGCCCCCGGCGGTTCCACAGAGGTGGTGATGACGTATATTTTCAAATACTTTTTCTCTTACGGAGAAAGCTCTTCAAAAGAGGTGCAATTTGGCTATGCTTCGGCAATGGCGGTTATCACGGCCATTATTTTGGGGATTGTAACACTTATCTATTTGAAGGTATCAAAGAAAATGCAATCCATCGATGAATAGGGAGGAGGAAAGCGATGAAAAAAGTATCGAAACTTATACTGCGGATTGTTCTGTACGGCTTTCTGGCGGCGGTTACGCTGTTTGCCGTCTTCCCGGTCGTCTATATTTTGCTGTCGTCTTTTAAATCCAACCAGGAGATACTGGTTGGCGGAGTTCGGATCATTCCTCTGGAATGGCATCTGGAAAATTATGTCCAGGCATGGAATCTGGCTAATTTTGGTAAACTGACCTTTAACAGTATTTTCTATACAGTGGTAGTGGTAGCCGGCTGCGTCCTTACCTCCATTTTGGCCGGTTATGTGTTTGCCAGGGGGACGACAAGGTTCTCCCGGGTGGTTAATGTCATGCTGCTGTGTTCCATGTTTGTTTCTATTGGAACCTTATCTTTGTATCCCCAGTTGAGCCTTGCCAAATTGTTTGGATTAAACGGAACCCTTTGGGGGCCGATTATTATCAGGGTTTTCGGAATGAATGCGACCCAGGTTTTTGTCGCTACGGGATTTGTCCGCCAGATTTCAAAGGAGATAGACGAAGCCGCGCAGATTGATGGCTGCAGCTTCTTCGGGATTTTCTGCCGGATTATTTTCCCGCTGTGCAAGCCGCTGGTGGCGACCACCGGTCTGATGGCATTTCGGACGGCCTGGAGTGATTATCTGCTTCCCTATGTATTTACCATTTCAGCCAAGGAAAAATGGCCTCTGGTAGTCGGTGTAGTTAGCTTAAAATCCAGCGGAGAAGCTGTTTCATCCTGGAATCTGATGCTTGCGGGAATTAGTATTTCAATTTTGCCCATGTTTATTATATACTTATTCTTAAACAAATATTTTATTTCAGGACTGACGGAAGGTTCTGTCAAAGGATAAGTGGGGGTAAATTATGTTCTATACCATTGGCTTGCTGTTGATCTTTTCGATTATTTTACTTGTGTTTGACCGGAAAAGCAGATATTCCTATCTGTTTGTACTGATGGCGGCAGGGGTGATTATTGCATTTTTATCCATCATTCTACATATCAATATGTTTGCTAGTTATGCCTGTTATTATGACAGCAGTATTTATTACCGTCTGGATTACTATATCTACAGGACGATCACAGACCGCATGGCTCTGCCGATCGTCTGGAATATCCGGCTGATGAATCTGGGGATCGCCTTGTTTTTACTGGCGGAGACAATCTTTAACTATGAATTTTACCGGGGGCTTAGAGGTTACAGAGAGAAGAAAAAAAGCCGGGTGAAGATACGGGGTCATGTTCTGCTGTTTCTGATTCCGTTTCTGTCCCTGCTGATGTATGATCCCATAACCTCTACAAACATGTACATCTATTATCACACTTCGGACAGGCCTTGGCTGGTGTACTGCCTCTTTGAGGGGATGAATCTGGTCGTAAAGCTGAGTGTTCTGTATCTGCTGCTGCGGCCGGTTTTTCTGCTCCTCCGGTATGTGGCGGAGACGACCGTGCTGTTTTTGAGGAAGCGTATTTTTTTGCTGTCTATGGGTCTGCTTTTGGTTGCCACCCTGTTTTACTGCTTTTTTTACGTAGGACCATTCAGTGTTTCCGTTGGCAAGGTCATTCGCAGCGGCTTTTGGATTTTTGAAAATGTCCAGGCCAGGATTTCAAAGGTGTATTTAACCTCTCCGTCGGTGGTGCTGATTGTCTTATCGGTCTGCATGTTTATCCTGCTCAGTTTTCGTATGGATATATCCGCCACCCTGTTTGTGGAACGAAAGATTCAAAAGAATCTGATCGTTATGAACGAGATGTTAGGTGAAACCCTTCACTCCCAAAAAAACTTACTGTTTTCCTTACAGATTCTGACCGGTAAGATTGAAACCAGGCTGCCGCAGAAAGAGGAGGTACCGGAGGTCGGGAGAATGAAACAGCTGATTGATGAATCGCTGGCCCGGACCACGGAGATGCTTGATAAGTTAAAGGAGGTCAAGTACCATTACCTTCATAACAGTATTGTCAGCATTATTGATGAAGCGCTGGCAGAGGTGACGATCCCGGAGCATATAAAGGTGGTGTGGGATAAGACTCGTTTTGAGGGAATAAACGGAATGTATGACCGATATCACCTATGTAAGGCTCTGGTGAATGTTTTTTACAATGCGGTGGAAGCAATCGAGCAGTCAGGGAAGGAAGAAGGAACGATTACCGTGCAGATCTTTTTCTTATTCCGCTGGCTCGTAATTGCGATTACAGACAACGGAACCGGTATCAAACCCAGAAACCGTAAGCGGATATTCACTCCCCACTATTCCGGCAAGCAGGGTAAGATGAACTGGGGTCTGGGGCTTCCCTATGTATATAAAGTGGTGAAAGCTCACCTGGGGCAGGTGAAGCTTGACAGCAGGGAAGGTATTTATACATCAGTGCTGGTGATGCTGCCAGTCAGCAAAAACGACCCGGCAAAATAGCCGTGATCAGGGAGGGATAGACATGGAGAAGATCAGAATTATCATTGCCGATGATATGGAGGAAATCCGAAACCACCTGGCCGAAGAAATCGCCACTTTGTCCGGTGACATAGAAATTGTCGGTGTTGTGGGGACCGGGAGGGAGGCCTCCATGCTGACGGAGGAGCTTTTGCCGGATGTAGTGCTGATGGATATACAGATGGAAACCAGGACTGCCGGAATTTCTGCTATTGCAAAGATTCAGGAACTGTTTCCAGGTGTAAAATGTATTGCCCTTACGGTTCATGAGGATGAGGAGTTTATTTTCCGGGCTTATTTAGCCGGTGCGGCAGACTATATCATTAAGATGAATCCGGTTGAGAAGATTGTCAAATCCATTCATGATGTGATTGACAATAAGCTGTTGGTCAGGCCGGAGGTTGCCAGGAAGCTGATAGACGGATACCAGCAGGTGCAGGAAAACCAGATCCGTTTAAAGGAAACCTTCCAGGTAATGCTTTTGATTAATACAACGGAATATGAGATTTTAAAAATGATATACGGTGGGCTTACCTACAGGAATATCGCAGAGCTGCGTTTTGTGCAGGAAACCACAATTCGCTCACAGGTCAACCATATATTAAAAAAATTTGGTAAAAAACGGATGAAAGATGTCGTCCGGCAGCTGCGGGAACTGAAAATATTCGACGATTAATAGAAAGAGGGAAGCATGATGAAATCAAGGGAGTTTGGCAATACCGGAATATGTGTGCCGGAGGTTGGCTTCGGCGCATGGGCCATCGGCGGAAAAGGCTGGGGGTCCTCACCGGATGATGAGAAAGCCTGGGAGGCGTTAGAAGTCTCCTGGGACCAGGGTGTCAGCCTTTTTGATACCTGTGATGCTTACGGCGACGGGCACAGTGAGAGTTTGCTTGGGAAGTTTTTAAAGGGGAAACGGCAGGATGCCTTGATTGTTACAAAAGGCGGAACGAATTTCCGGGTTCCGGAAAGAAGTAAGAATTTTGAACGTGAATATCTGTTTACCTGTCTGGAAGAGAGCCTAAGGCGGCTTCAGACGGATTATGTGGACGTTTATCTTTTGCATGTACCGGATGCTGCCTGGCAGGAAAAGGGCCGGATCTGGGATACACTAAAGGCGGTGAAGCAGTCAGGAAAGGCCCGTTTTGTAGGACTGGCCATGTGGGGAGCAGTGGATACGCTCCATGCACTCTCCCAGGATGAAGACCGGGTTATGGAGGTTTTGGAATGCCCCTTCAATATTTTAAATAAATCAAATCTTGAAGTGGTGGAGATTGCCAGAGAAAGAGGAATTGGGGTGTTGACCAGCCAGCCGTTAGCCAGCGGAATCCTGACCGGTAAGTATGCCCCGGGAGCTGGTTTTCCGGAAGGAGATAACCGGAAGGGCTTCTGGACCGGGGAACGGTTTAAGGAGGTGGAGCCTGATATGGAGATCATCCGGGCATGTATGGCGGAAACCGGTCTGAATATGGTTCAGCTTTCGCTGGCGTATAATCTGAATTATCCCGGTATCAGTTGTGTGATTCCAGGGGCGAAAAACCGGGAACAGGCGCTTTCCAATATTTCCGGCAGCGGTATTGCGCTTGATGAAGCGGTGATGGAGCAATTGAAAATGACCAAAGGATTCGTGTTTTAAGGCTGGGACAGGGGGACTGATATGAGCTTACAGATCATTCGCGCCGGGTGGCAGATGAAACGGTTTCCGGCGGGAGAAGCGTACAGCTATGAGGAACTTGAGCAGAGGTTTCAGACTCCGGGAACTGGAAGAGACCGGATCTATGAGCTTTCCGGCTTTCCGGCTCAGGTTCATGATGTGCTGCTGGCATATGGGGAAATAAAGAATCCAAATCTTACCGGAATAAACGAGGATTTGTGGATTGATGACTATGACTGGGTTTACCGGTGTGAGTTTCCGGCTGAGACAGGGGCAGCGTCCTGGCTCATGCTGGAAGGAATCGATACCTTTGCTGATATTTATGTAAATGGAGTGTTGGTAAGGCAATGTGAAGATGTTTTTTTGGAGTATCAGATTCCGGTTTCGGAGGTGCTTCTTGAACGAAATACGCTGTTGATTTATTTTCATTCGGCAAAGCGTCTGATTGATGAAGCGGTACTGCCCTCGAAGTATCAGGGCCGGGTTATGGCAATCTCGGCGTTTCGGGTGTTCCGTTCCGGTTTTCACGAGTATTGTGGCCCTTCGCCGTCTTTGATCCGCTGCGGAATCTATGGAACTGTGGCATTAAAGCAGGTTCCTGCCCTTTCTTTCGGTGAGGTTTTAATTGACAGTATCCTGGAGGAGGATGGCAGCGGGAGAGTGTTGATCGATGTGACGTTTCTGGGCGATGGAAAGCAGGGGCTGCTTTCTGCAGAGGTTTTTGATGAGGAGGGCCGGCTGGCGGCCGGTCTGGAAATATCGGTTGAACATAACAGGGCCATGGCTGAGCTGTGTGTGGATCGTCCGCAGCTTTGGTGGCCGCGAACCCACGGGACGCCTTACTTATACCAGGTGAAGCTGCGCTGTGGCGGGAGCCCGGAGGAAAGCCTGACCAGATCGATCGGTTTTCGCCGGATATCCGGCGGAGCAGAGATGAATTTTACTGTGAATGGCCGTCCTGTGAAATTATGGGGAGCAAACCTGGTTCATCCGGATACCATGAGCAACTGCTACCGTCCGGAGGTGATGAACCGGCTCCTTGATCTGGCGGAGCTTGGCAATTTTAATACTCTGCGGGTCTGGGGAGAGGGAGAAAAGCTTCCGGAGGCGTTTTATGAGGAATGTGACCGCAGGGGGATACTGATCTGGCAGGATTTTTATTTGTGCTATTCCATGTATTCAGAAGAGCCTCATTATCTTGCGCTGTGCCGGGAGGAAGCAATACAGCTGGTAAAACGGCTGAAAGCCCATCCCTGTATCTTACTCTGGTGCGGCGGCAATGAGACGCTCTTATGCCGGGACTATGATTACCTCGGTGAGGAATGTCTGGGGAGTGTGATCCTTGAACAGGTCTTTGCAAAGGTGTGCAAAAGCCTTGATCCAGAACGGTATTATCACCTTTCTTCCCCATCCGGAGGCCGTTGGGCCAATGATCCGAAAGAACGCGACACCCATGGCTATTCTCATCTGTGGTTTGTTCCGGGGCGGAAATTTCCGGTTTTCTTAAGTGAGAACTGCCGGGTTTCGGCACCGGCGGTCAAATCCATGAGACGAATGATGACGGAGGAGGAGCTTTGGCCGGATGGCTATTGTGGCCTGGTGACGCGGAAAACAATGTTACAATGGCCGGAATCCTGGAGCCGCCATAATACGAACCAGGGCTACTTAAAGCTGGGGCCGGTGGAGCATTATTATGACGCTCTTTCCCCGGAGGAACTGGTGTATAATCTTGGGGCGGCACACGGGGAGTATATCAGGGAAGAAGTGGGGCGGTTCCGCCGGGGTTATAGCGGAGACCACCTTACGGACAGGCGGCGGACAGGCGGACATCTGCTCTGGAAGTTCAATAATAACAGCAATATTATTTCTTATGGGGTGGTGGATTATTTTCAGGAACCCTACTACCCTTATTATGAACTGAAACGCTGTTATGAGCCATTTTACATATCCTGTGAGTTTGCTGACCAGGGCTATTTATGGATCACCAATGATACACCGGATGTGAAACAGGGGATTTTAGAGGTGTCTCTCTTTGACATTCAGAAGAATTGCATCATCCAATCGTTTGAGCAGGCATTTACGGTAGCTCCGGATGAGTCCCGTCCTGTCTGTACCCTCGATCCTTTCGGACAGTTTTTAAAGCGGCATGCGGTGCATGCGAGGGCGATATCGGATTCAGGGGAGGTTTTAGGAACTTCGCTTGATGTTTTAGAGATGGAACGTCATATGGAATATCCGATGAAAACAGGTCTGTCCCTCATTCAGGAAGGGGATATGCTTGTGGTTAGCTGTGAAGCCTTTGCCAGATGCGTGGAGATCACGGCAGGAGATGATGGGGCGGCTTTTGGCTGGCTGTTTGAGGACAACTATTTTGATTTGCTTCCCGGAATGGAAAAGCGGATCCGGATTCTCTCCGGACAGCGCCAGGGAAGGATAACGGCAAAATCAATTTATGATGAAAATCCGGCGGTTCTGTGGTATCAGAGGCCGGAACAGAAAGAGAGGGAATGATGGCAGACGATTTTATTGTAGAACAGATCAGGACACCAGTACGTTACACCTGTGATACGGTAGTGTGCGGCGGCGGTACATCTGGCTTTGTGGCGGCTCTGGCTGCGGCCAGAAACGGCGCAAAAACAGTAATGGTGGAACGGCTTGGCTATGTGGGCGGAACCCTGGTAAACGGGGCCGGACCGCTTCACAGCTTTTACAATCTTTATAAGGCTTACCCGGATGCAAAAAAGCAGCAGGTGGTTCAGGGGATTCCCCAGGAAATTATCGAGAGGATGATGGCTGCCGGAGGTTCTCCGGGCCATTTAGAGCAGGAAAAGGGCGGCAGCTATGATTCTGTGATCACGATTGTAGACTGGGAGCTGTTTAAGGATGTAGCATTTACCATGCTGGAAGAGGCCGGAGTGACAGTTCTTTTACATACCATGATAGTCGGAGTTTTAAAAGATGGAGACCAGTTGACTGGTATTGTGACAGAAGGAAAATCCGGGAGGGAGGCGATCCGGGCCGGAGTCGTGATTGACGCCACCGGGGATGCCGATGTTGCCGCTTTGGCGGGAGCGGACTATGTGAAACGTCAGGATACTACTTCAGTGGGAATGCCTTTTGGGATGAATGATGTTGATATGACCCGCCTGGTGGAATATTTAAAGGAAAAGAATTTGATTACCCAGTTGATAGAGGGCGATAAGGGAAGTGAGACAGACCACGTAATTCGTCTGGGCTTCCAGTTGAACCAGGTGCCGGAATTTACGGAATTTATGAATAAGGAAGGTATGTGGGGACCGTTGGGATTTTCCCTTCATGAAAACAGCTTTACTTACATCAACAGCGCCAATTTAAAAAACGTAGACACCACCAATTCAGAGGAATATTCAGCGGCAGAGATTACGCTTCGCCATCAGATCATGCAGTTGGCAGCAATGCTTAAGAAGTATATTCCGGGTTTTGAAAAAGCATATGTAAGCTGGACGCCGGCCAGCATCGGAATCCGGCTGACCAGAATCGTCTCCTGTGAACATGACATGTCACTGGATGAGATTGTAGATGGACAACGTTTTGAGGATGAGGTGTATCTCTATGGCTTCCATGATTGTGCACCGCGTATTACCATTAAAGACGGCTGCTGCTACGGTGTGCCGTACCGGGCGCTGCTGCCGGTGAACGTGCAGGGGATCCTGGTGGCGGGCAGATGCATTACCAGTACCTGGGAGGCGCATATGTCTACCCGCAATACGGTGTCTTGCATGGCCCAGGGGCAGGCTGCGGGAACTGCCGCCGCCCTTTGTATCCGGGAAGGGTGTCTGCCCAAAGAACTGGATGTAATAAAACTGAGAACAACATTAATTTCCCAGGGAGTGTATCTGGGACAGGAGGATAAATAAGATGAAGATAACATTAGCAGAACCTTTAAGTATTCCAAAAGCGCTGATTGAAACATATGCAAAGAAGCTTGCGGCACAGGGGCATGATTTTTCCAGCTATGATACGGTAGCAGACAGTGAAGCGGAATTGATGGAAAGAAGCAAAGGCAGTGACATTGTGATCATCGCCAACCATTCCTATCCGGATGGGGTGGTCCGGGCGGTGCCGTCGCTTAAAATGATTGCAGTAGCCTTCACCGGCATTGACCATGTAGGGGTACAGGCGTGCCGGGAACAGGGAGTGACGGTTTGCAATGCGGCCGGATATTCCAATCAGACGGTAGCAGAGCTGGTGATCGGTATGGCTGTCGCTGCTTTGCGGAATTTAAGAAAAGCTGACCAGCAGCTTAGGGCCGGCGGCACCAGCGCGGGCATCGGCGGAAAGGAAATCTGCGGCAGAACCGTGGGAATCGTGGGAGTTGGGCGGATCGGTCTGGTAACGGCGAGACTGTTTCAGGCTTTTGGAGCAAAGGTGATTGCCTATGATCCTGCCGCACCGGAAACGGACGGGCAGACGGGGATTGTGTATCAGTCTTTGGAAGAGGTGCTGTCTCAAAGTGATCTTGTATCTTTGCATCTTCCTCTTAATGAGAATACCAGGGGCTTTATCAATGGAGAACGTCTGGCACTCATGAAACGGGATGCAGTATTGATCAATTGTGCCAGAGGTCCGATTGTGGATAACCGCGCCCTGGCTGAGGCCTTAAACGGGGACCGCCTGGGCTATGCCTGTATTGATGTTTTCGACGGAGAACCGCCGCTGGCTGAGGATTATCCCCTACTTCACGCAAAGAATACGCTGCTGACTCCCCATCAGGCGTTTCTATCGGAGGAATCCATGGTACGCAGGGCGGAGATCACGTTTGGCAATGTGGAGAAATTCCTGGCCGGAAGACCTGAAAATGTATGTTTGTAAATAGAGTAAAACTGTCTTAGCAATTAAACGACGGAAATTTCCTGGGTAACCCGTATGCTACCGGCTTACTCATTATCTCTGCCGGCATACTCCTGTATGGAATCCAACGACAGGATCAGATGGCGCTCCGCCAGAGGATATATCTTTTCAAAGTCGCATGTAATGATGCATACAGTATTTCCTCTTCTGGCGATGCGCTGCAGGGATTTCTTCAGCATATGCAGGGTGTCATAATCAATATATTTTTCCGGATAGATGCAGAAGATGATTTTCTTTCGCAGAAGCTCAAGCCGGTATAAGTACATGGCCAGTTTTTCCTTCTTAGGCAGATTCCGGCAGAAGGAGCGGGGGACAAACCCTTCTTCCTCATATTCTTTTAGGAAAGTCTGCTCCACATACTGCATTCTGGCGCGTTTTAGGATGCCCAGGGGACCGGCCAGCTTTTTATAGCTGCCGATGCATATATTATCTCTGGTGGTCAGTGTTTCAAAGATGCAGTCCTCCAGATCAAATCCGGCAAATACAAAGGAAGCGCAGCTCTCTCCTTTGACGGGTTTTTCATAGACGCTGATGGAGCCGGAGATTAAATCCCGGGGATGAGTAAGGAGGGCCAGCAGCTGGGATGAGGCGTTGCGGAATAAGTCAAAGATGGCAACGATCCCGCCTTCATGAAGTTCAAAGCAGATGTTCTTTAAGGAACCGTAACAGAGCCCGTCCGCTTTCATCGCAACGACTGGGGATTCGTGGGAAGAAGACTCTGTGTAAGCCAGTGGGCGGCTGTACAGTCTGGAAATATCAATGGCATTCCTTTTTTCATTGTATATCCATTTTACCATACGATGGTCGTCCATAAAGTAAATGCGGTCTGAGAAGAGCTGTAGCTGGTATATATCACAGGATGTTATAAGGAAGGAAACCTTTTTTTCTTTCAGATACTGATACATTTGGGAGAATTGAGGGTCCTGGAAAAAGGTCAGAGGAATGTCATCCAGGATGATCAGCCTGGCTCCCAGGATATAAGCCTTCAGTATTTCCACCAGACATTGCTCTGATCTTGTAAGATGCTTTACCTGTACATGGGGAGGAATCGTAAGCTTCATTTCCCTCATGTAATTCTGCGCTTCATGAAGGATAAGCTTTCTATGCATGAGAAAGGCTTTCCTCTTATGGCGCCGGATGATGAACACATTTTCCGCCACTGAGAGAGAAGGGATCAGGGAGCTGTGCCTTTGCACCAGGGCAACGTGGGAGGCCAGAGCCTGACAGGAAACAGGAGACTCTTCATAGTAGAATCTGCCGCTGTCCGGAAGCTCCTGACCGGACAGGATAAGTGACAGGAGAGTCTTTCCGGAGTCATGAAGTCCCATGAGGCCGATAATTTCACCCTTATATTGATACATCGTCAGATGGTCTATGAGCATGGTATTGTCTTTGCGCAAACATAAATCCTGTATCCGGTACAATTCATCAGGCATAGGGATTTCCTCCGGTTTGGGAAAAGTCGTCGGAATTCACGGAGATATAGGGGATGTGAATCTCCACATCGGTTCCCAGGGCAGGCGTGCTGGATACATGGAGCCCGTAGCTGTCTCCGAAGACCAGCTTCAGCCGCCGGTTTACATTCCACAGGGCAATACCGGTGCTCCTTTTGCCGTGATTGGGTGAGACATAGTACTCCTGCTCCAGGGAATGGTTCAGCATCTTAAGGGTATCGGAATCGATCCCTTTTCCGTTATCTGATATGCGGATATTAATATGCTTTTTGGCAGGGATAATTTCGATGGTGATAACCCCGTTGTCTGCGGATTCCGTAAAAGCATGTACGATGCTGTTTTCCACAATGGGCTGCAAAGTGAGCTTGGGAATCACCGCATCCATGATACTGCTCCAGGTGTCCGGCAGATCCACGTTCACACAGAACCTGTCGCGGAAGCGGTATTGCTGGATCTTCATATAATTGTTGATTACATTTACTTCATCGTTCAAAGTGGCGAAGTCGCTTTTCATGCTGATGCTGTAGCGGAAGAAGTTAGATAGGGCGTAGGTAATATCCGCTATCTCCCGCATGTCACTAAGTACGGCCTGGGCGCGGATGCATTCCAGGGCATTATACAGAAAATGCGGGTTTATCTGATTTTGCAGGGTAAGGAGTTCGGTCTGCTTCTTTAAGATTTCATTTTCATAGTAACGTGCTTTATCCCGGACGGCCTTTTGGCTGTGTTCCTCTAAGAGCTTTTGTAATTTCTTTTCTGTTAAGAGCTTCATAGTCTTTCTTTCCCTTTGCATGTCAACTGTATATTTTTCGGTAATCTTTCGGCGTGATGCCTACGTATTTTTTAAAAAGCTTGCTGAAATAGCGGGCATCCTGAAAGCCTGTGGAATATGCAATCTCATTGATGGACAGATTGGAGTCTTTTAAAAGCTCCCTGGCCTGACCGATCCGGTATGAATTTAAATAGTCCACAAAATTCTCACCGGTCTCCTTTTTAAAAATATTGGAAAGGTAGGCCGGATTTAAGGTTACTAAAAGCGCTGCATCCTCCAGCCGGATAGGATCCGTGTAATGTTCCTCAATGTATTTGAGAACCATGCGGATGGGACGGGTGTTCTGAGTCTGGACGGCCTTGTGAATATTTTCAAATATGTAGGATACAGGTTCCGATACGGCAGCCTTTAAGGCATCTAAAGACAATGCGTTTTCTATGGCGTAGTGAATCTGGCCGGATAAGTAGTCAAGCGGCAGCTCTTCCTGGTCCAAAGATAAGTCCATGCGTACAAGCATCCGGCATATCTCTCCCAGCATGTCTATGATGTCAAACAGTGGAAACAAGCTCTTTGGCCTAAAAAACAACTGATTTAATGTAGCCATGAAATCCGTGATGTTTACGGAATCAATGGCCTTTTTGAACTGCTGTAAATATAAGTTTTTTTCCACCTCTGTAAGATACGGGACAGGAGGCAGCTTCTTCCAGTACAGGATCTGGCCGCAGCCCGACAGTATGCGGTAATAGGCAGCATCCATGGCGTCCTTATTGGACTGTCCGAAGGAAGAGATCTTATCATAGGAATCCCCGACGCCCACGGTTATCTTAAGTCCTGCAAACAGGTCCAGAAGGTTACAGGCCTTCTGGTAAAACTCCTGAAGATGGCTAGAAAAGGATCCGGCCGCCTGCCGGGGATAATTGATGCCGAGATAGATAGCGCTGCCCTCCATGCAGGAAAGAACCTGGAAGCAGAAGTCTTCAAATTCCTCGTGGAACATGGAGATCAGCTTTTTGTTTAAGGAGCCGATATTGTCCAGATTATCGGCATTCTGGCTAACGAAGTCCAGCTTGAGGCAGAGGATACAGAATAGTCCGGGTTTAAAGTCTATGCCATATTCGCCGATGATCTGCTCCAGCGGGACAGCAGGGTCCTGGATTTCCCATATAATACGCTTTAAGAAAAAGGATCTGCCGGGATGTTCTGTGTGGATGGCTGGCATAGCGTCGCCTGCAGCCTGGGACTGGTTGCTGTTCAATTCTTCCAGGATTTTCTTAAGGGCCTGGTTCAGTTCGTTGTCATTGATGGGTTTTAAAATATAGTCATCTACCGAATATTTCAAGGCATTGTGGGCGTATTCAAACTGTTTATAGCCGCTTACGATGATGAAGCGGCAGGGAATATTCAAATATCGTGTCTGGCGGATCAGCTCAATGCCGTCCATAACAGGCATACTGATGTCCGTAATCACGATGGCAGGGCGTATTTCCTGAATCTGCTCAAACAGCTCCTGCCCGTTGTGGGCGCAGCCAGCAAATTCCAACTGCAGTTCCTCCCATAAGATCATCTTTTTAATCAGCTCGCAGATCAGGAATTCATCGTCGGCGATGAGAACCTTCATTCTTTCACTTATCACAGGACCCCTTCTTTCTCTTATCAATTTGTCATTAATATAGCATACCGAAATGGCAGTGTAAATGGAGGAATTAGTAAAAATGCATAAAAAACACGCTGTAAATATACAAAAATAGAAATATTACACATATTCTAAAAAACGGTGCATTGAAAAAAGCCTAAAAGGATCTTATGATAAATTCCATCAAACACCTGTGAACAGGTTGATGGAGAAAGGAGAAGGAGTATGAACAAACAGATTCTTGCATGTGTATTGGCAGCGGCTATGGCAGCAGGGGCCCTTGCAGGCTGCAGCGGAACTTCCCAAAGTGGCGCCGCAGCGGCTGGTACGACGGCTTCAAAGGTATCCGCTGGGGGAGCGGAGAGCCAGGGAGGTGAGGCAAAGTCCGGAGAGGATATTACCCTTACACTGTGGCATATTGAAAATGATGCTAAACGGCAGGAGGTAGTGAAACGTTGTATTGAGAGATTTGAGGCCAGCCATCCCAATGTGAAAGTGGAACAGGTGCCCATGGAGAACGACCCTTATAAAACCAAGCTTACCACCGCAATGGCAGCCGGACAGGAGCCGGATATATTCATCTCATGGGGCGGCGGATGGCTCCAGTCCTTTGTGGAAGAGGGAAAGGTGCTTGATATTGACGAGGACGTGAGAAGCATCTCTGACATCTATCACGAGTCGGCCCTGTCTCTTTTCGAGCTTGAGGGGAAATACTGGGCAGTGCCTTTTAGGGCAGGCGCAGCCCCTGTGTACTATAATACCGAGATTTATAAGGAACTGGGACTTAAGGTTCCGGAGACGGTTGAAGAGCTTGAGGCCAATTGTGAAGTTATTAAGGAACATGGAATCATTCCCTTTGCCGAGGGCAATTCCAGCCAGTGGCCGGGTGCGCTTACCTTTATATGGCTGTCCCTTAGAGAGGGTGGCTCCCAGACATTCCTTGACGCCTATAACCGTACCGGCAATGCTACGTTTGAGGATCAGAGCTTTATTAAAGCCGGACAGAGGATCCAGGATTGGGTGAAGAAAGGATATTACCCCGAAGGCCTCAATGGTATCAACTATGATACCGGCGGATCCAGAATGCTGTTTTACAGCGGTCAGGCAGCTCACATTGTACAGACCAACAGTTTCGTATCCAACTGTAAGTCTGAAAAACCGGATTTCTACGAGAATAATCTGGGGTTGTTCAACTACCCTGTAATAGAAGGCGGCAAAGGGAAGGCAGACGAGATCTTAGGAGGCGGCAACGGATATTCCATCTCTGCTTCCTGCAAAAATCCCAAAGAAGGGATGGAACTGGTAAAAGTCTTAACCGATCAGGAGTATGCCCAGGATATGTCTGATACCGCAGGCATCCTTACCGGAATAAAGGGTGTGGAAATCAAGGACAGCAAGCTGCAGCAGATGGAGGAGCTTCTGGTTCGTGCATCCTATATGCAGAACTTCTACGATCAGTTCCTGCCAACAGAGCTTGGAAACTTACATAAGCAGACCACCTACGACCTCTTCGGACTCACCACCACGCCAGAGCAGGCGGCTGCTGACATGGAAGCACTGGCACAGAAGGATCTGGTAAAGAAATAATACATGACATGGATGGAGAGGGTGTTGCATGGCAGAATGCATGTTGCAACGCCCTCATTCCGGATCGTCCTCTGTGAAAAGGAGTGATTATATGAGCAAACGAAATAAACATATTGGGATCATAACGCTGTTCGTGCTCCCGGCCCTGCTGTTTTACGGAACATTTAACGTAGTGGGAATCGTCAGGACATTCATCTACAGCTTTATGGACTGGAAGGGGATCAGCGCCAACAGGACCTTTGCAGGATTTGGGAATTACATCGAGCTGTTCGGGGATTCCCTGTTCTGGAATGCCATGGGGAATAACGTGATTCTGGTCATTGTCTCCGTGGCTATCCAGCTCCCCGGAGCCCTGCTCTTAGCCCTGCTGATCAATCAGGAGCTTAAGGGAACAAGGTTTTTCCGAACGGTATTTTTCATGCCCATGCTGCTGTCCACGGTTGCTACCGGTATCATGTGGATTCTGTTTTATGATCCTTATTTTGGCCTGATCGCCAGTCTCATGCAGAAGCTGGGGTTAAAAAGCATTGCTTTTCTGCAAGGGAGATCATCCTTGCCTTCCATTCTGTTCGTCATATGCTGGCAGTTCATTCCCTTTTATATGATAATATTAAAGGCGGGACTGACCAATATTCCGACGGACATTTATGAGGCGGCCAGGATCGACGGGGCAAATGGAACGCAGTGTTTCTGGAAAATCACCCTTCCGCTGCTTGTACCGACCCTGCGCTCGGCGGCGGTCCTGCAGCTGGTGGGATCTTTAAAATACTTTGACTTATTCTATGTCATGATGGGCGGCGCGCCCAACAGGGCGACCGAGCTGATGGCCACCTACATGTACAAAAAAGGATTTACGGAATTCCGTATGGGATATGCCAGCGCCATTGCTGCCAGCATGTTCATTCTGTGTTTTGCCATAGCATGTATGTTCCTTTACATTACGAGAGATAAGGAGGTGGCATAATATGGGCGTGTTGTTAAAAAGAAAATTAAAGAATACCATACTCTACGCGATCAGCATCGTTATTGCACTGATTACAGGATTCCCCTTTGTGTTTCTGGTCATCAACAGTTTTAAAGGCATGGGGGAGTACTTAACCAATATCTGGAGACTGCCCAAAGAGCCGTTTTTCGGAAATTACCAGTTGGTTTTAAAACCGGATTTTCTCCGGTACTTCTTAAACAGCGTTATGGTGTCGGGGGTCAGCGTTTTCATCATTGTGGTCGTATCATCCATGATCTCCTTTACCTTTGCAAGGCTTAAATACAGAGGGAGGAATCTGCTTTACTTTACCATTATCGCAGGAATGATGATACCGGTACATACGACTCTGATCCCCACATTCACGCTTTTAAGCAGCATCGGGCTGACGGATACCTTAACAGGCCTGGTGGGGCCTTATGTCAGTTATAACATTCCCATTGCCGTATTCATTTTGACCCAGTTCTTCCGGGAGATACCAAAGGAGCTGGAGGAAGCGGCCATCATAGACGGCTGCAGCATCGTGGGAACCTTTAAGAATATCATACTTCCGCTGTCTGGTCCGGCTATTTCCACAATCGTGGTGTATACATTTTTAAACATCTGGAATGAATTCATTAATGCCAATGTGCTGATCAACAGCACGGGAAAGAAGACCCTGCCTTTAGGGATCCGGGAATTCTACGGCATGCAGTCTGTAAATATACCGGCAGTGCTTACTGCTATCCTGATCGGATCACTTCCGGTCATCCTCTTGTACTTCTTTGCACAGGAAAAGGTAGTTAACGGACTGACCCAGGGAGCGGTAAAAGGCTGAGTAAACCTGGAAGAGACAGATAGAAGAGAGGAGAGGATTTGATATGGATTTTGAAGAGAGGGCCAGGGAGTTAGTCGGTCAGATGACCCTGGAAGAGAAGGACTCCCAGCTAAGATTTGACGCCCCGGCAGTCAAAAGGCTGGGGATCCCCAGATACCACTGGTGGAATGAATCGCTTCATGGCGTGGCCAGGGCGGGGACGGCAACCATGTTTCCCCAGGCCATCGGTATGGCGGCCATGTTTGACGAGGAGATGATGAAGGAGATCGGCACTGCGGCGGGCATGGAAGCAAGGGCAAAGTACAATGCCTATTCGGCCCTGGAGGACCGGGATATCTATAAAGGACTGACCCTTTGGTCTCCCAATGTGAATATCTTCCGGGATCCCAGATGGGGAAGAGGCCATGAGACGTATGGAGAAGATCCATACCTTTCCGGCAGACTTGGCGTGGGATTCATACAGGGAATCCAGGGAGAGGGTGAATACTTACTGGCGGCAGCCTGTGCCAAACACTTTGCGGTACACAGCGGACCGGAGGAACAGCGCCATACCTTTGATGCCAGAGTCAGCAAAAAGGATCTGTGGGAGACCTATCTGCCTGCCTTTGAAGCCTGTGTCACCGAGGGGAAGGTGGAAGGGGTCATGGGAGCGTATAACCGGACCAACGGAGAGCCGTGCTGTGGCAGCAAAACTTTGATACAGGATATTCTGAAAGAGAAGTGGAAGTTTGACGGGTATTTTGTGTCGGATTGCTGGGCCATCAAGGATTTTCATGAAAACCATCATGTAACGGATACTGCCGCCCAGTCCGCAGCCATGGCTCTGAGAAATGGCTGCGACATTAACTGCGGAAATACTTACCTGCATATTTTAAGTTCCTATGAACAGGGCCTGGTGACAGAGGAGGAGATTACAGAGGCAGCGGTGCATGCGATGCGTACCAGGATGCGTCTGGGGCTTTTTGATGAGGACTGTCCCTACAACCAGATTCCTTATGAGGCGGTGGGGTGCAAAAAACACAGAGAACTGGCCATCCGCGCGGCGGAAAAATCCATGGTCCTCTTAAAGAATGACAGGCTTCTTCCTCTTGACAGGAAGCTTAAGAAGGTGGCTGTCATCGGGCCAAATGCGGACAGCCGCTGGCCGCTCATCGCCAATTACCACGGCACAGCGCCCCGGTATGTGACGGTACTGGACGGGATAGAGAATCTTCTTGATGAGGATACCAGAATCTTTTACTCGGAAGGATGCCATACCATGAAGGACCGTGTAGAACGGCTGGCACTGCCGGGAGACCGCATAAGCGAGGCGGTGACTGCAGCCCGTAAGGCAGGGCTGGCAATTGTATGCGTGGGACTGGATGAGCGGTATGAGGGGGAACAGCAGGATCTGGGTAACCGTTTTGATGAGGCGGTAAGTATGGCGGATAAGCCCTCTCTGGCCCTTCCTGAATCCCAGCGCCGCCTGCTGACAGCACTCATAGAGACTGGCATACCGCTGGTGGTGATAAATATGTCTGGAAGCGCCATGGACTTAGCGTGGCTGGATCAGGCGGAAAGCGTAAAAGCAATTCTGCAGGCCTGGTATCCCGGTGCTGAGGGCGGAACGGCAGTAGCCGGAGTCCTCTTTGGGGAGACAAGCCCATCAGGCAGGCTTCCAATTACCTTCTATCGGTCTGAGGAGGAGCTTCCTCCCTATGAGGACTACAGCATGAAAAACCGGACCTACCGGTATATGAAGGAAGAAGCCCTTTACCCCTTTGGATTCGGCCTTTCCTATACCAGCTTCCGGTACAGGGATTTAGAGTGCGTCCCTGCAGGTGACGGCAGCGTATCCGTATCCGTGAAGGTCAGGAACGAAGGACCGGCAGATGGTGAGGAAGTGGTTCAGGTGTATGTAAAGAACCTGGATTCTCCTCTCGCAGTGAGGAATCATTCCCTGTGCGCCTTTGCCAGGGTGAGGCTTGCAAAGGGGCAGGAGAGGGAGGTGAGCTTCTGTCTTCCGGGCCTGGCTTTCTGTGTGGTGGACCAGGACGGGGACCGCCGCTTGGATGGGCATCGGTACGATATTTATGCGGGCGGCAGCCAGCCTGACAGAAGGAGCTGTCTGCTTACCGGCTCAGAACCCTTAAAAGCCCGGGTGGAGCTGTAGGAGGGATTGTGTGAAAGAAAGCTGAAGAAGGAGAGATAAAATGAATTTATTACAGGTAAGAAATGGTAAAATCGTGGATGAATCAGGAAATCCTGTGTACCTTCGCGGTACCTGCGTGGGCGGCTGGATGAACATGGAGGATTTTATCAACGGATATCCGGGTACTGAGAGCGGGATGAAGAGGGAGATGGCCAAGGCCCTTGGTGCAGGCAAGGCAGAATTGTTCTTTGAGACCATCCTTGACAACTTCCTTGCTGAGGAGGATATCCGGCTGATCCGGGAAACCGGGGCTAACTGCATCCGCATTCCTTTGAGTTACCGGCATTTTGAGGATGACCAAAATCCCTTTATATATAAGGAAGAGGGATTTAAGAGGCTGGATGCCGTACTGGATGCCTGTGAACGCCAGGGGGTCTATGTGATCCTGGATATGCATGCCTTGTCCGGATGGCAGAACTGCCACTGGCACAGTGATAACGAGCGGGGGGCGGCTCTTCTCTGGAGCTTCCGCCATTTTCAGGAACGGATCATAGCACTTTGGGAGGTGATTGCACAAAGGTATAAGGACAGAAATGCGGTGGCAGGCTACGACCTGATGAATGAGCCATCCACAGGAACCCCCACCGGCGAACATGCCTATGATTTTTACGAGTTCTATCAGTCCGACTGGAAGGCAATCAACAAACTGTACCGGGAGATAGCAGATGCGGTTCGAAGAATTGATAAAAAGCACATCCTGTTTCTGGAGGGGGATAATTATTCCAGGAATTTTGAAGGGCTTGAGAAGCCTTTTGAGGATAATCTGGTGTACAGCAGCCACAACTATATACCGCCGGGATATGGTCCGGGGACATACCCGGGATATTATGGCGGGGTGTACTGGGATAAGAATAAGCAGAGGACGGAATTCCTTAACCACCAGGGGACACAGTTTGCCTTGGAGCACCAGGTACCTCTGTGGGTAGGGGAGTTCGGTTCCCAGTATCATGGCTTTCCGGAGGAGCTTCCATACCGCCTGGCTTCTATGGAGGACCAGCTGGATATTTACAACGCGTATGGAGCCCACTGGACCACCTGGACTTATAAGGACCCCGGGATTATGGGGTGGGTATTCTTAGATCCGGAGAGCGAATATATGAAGATTATCCAGCCGGTCCAGGAACAGAAACGCATCCTGGGAGCTGAGAATTTTGTCGCAGATTATGCAGGGGCGGCGGAGGGCAGAAAGAAATCCCGCGCGCTTGCCGATTATATCCTGGATGTGATGGGAGAAACCAGGATCGACAAAGCTTCCAATGCTTTTGTAATGAATTACGGGGTACTAAACGGCTATGCGGGCGCTATGCTGCAGCCGGCTTACGCCAGGCGTTTTGCCGGATACAGTGAGGATGACTTAGAGCGCATCGCCGGAGGCTTCAAGCTGGAAAACTGTGTGAAGAACCAGCCTTATCTGAATCTTCTGAAACATATGCTGCATTGATAAATATCCATTGTTCTGTTAAAATTGGATGTGAAAATATGTAAATATGCAGCCGGGAATAAGGGAAAGAGGAGAGAACTTAGGATGAGGAAAAAGATAGTATGGAAAGAAAAAATGGCAGAATACTGGATGATTGGGCTTTTACTCTTCCTGGTGGCTGTGTTCTCTTATATGTTACCGGTATTTGCCACCAAAGGGAACCTTGCCAGCTTCCTGCGTTCCATGCCTATTTTGGGAATTGCCACGCTGGGAGTGGCAATGCTCATGATCTCAGGCGGAATTGACTTATCCTGCGGGGCCATCATGGCCTGCTCAGGGACGACGGCTGCGTATCTGGCGGTGCGGGGAATGCATCCGGCAGCATGCCTGACTCTTGGTATCCTCTGCGGCGGTGCCTGGGGACTTCTCAACGGGTTTCTGATTACACGGTTTGAGCTTAAGCCGTTTATAGTGACCGTAGGAAGCAATTATATGATCCGGGGGCTGACCCAGATGTTCACAGGGGGCATTCTGATCAGCGGCCTGCCAGGCTGGTTCTATCATATTTCCAACACCCATCTGCTGGGCAATATCCTCTATTCCAATTTTCTTATCTTTCTGATCCTGGCTGTGGCAGTTGTCCTTGTTATGAAATGTACCATATTCGGCCGGTACTGCTATGCCGTAGGCTCCAGTAAGAAAGCCAGCAGTCTGGCCGGCATCCAGGTAAAACGGCATCTTCTCAAGGTTTATTTTATTGAAGGGGCTTTTGCGGGAATTGCGGGAATCATCCTTATGTCCTACTTAAATGTGGGCGCATCCAGTGAAGCTATGGGGTTGGAAGCATATGCCATCGCTGCTGTGATTATCGGCGGGATCCGGTTTGAAGGAGGGGCAGGAGGCATCGTCCGAGCGGTTTTGGGGCTGCTTATTATAGAAGTGTTTAAAAACGGTATGAATGCGGCCGGAATAAATACTTACGGGCAGCAGGCAGTTACAGGGCTTATGATTCTGGCGGCTATCGTGATGGACTATTTTCGGAAGAAGAGGGAAGAATCGGCATGAGAATGTTTAAAATCTGGGTAATCGGAATGGTGGTATGCCTTTTTGTGTCTGGATGCGGGAGGCAGCCCGCCGCCGCTTTTGACCGGCAGGAGGGGAAGACTCTGTATCTGATTGCACTGAATGAAAAAGGACCTTATTGGAAGCCGTTGATTCAAAGCGCGCAGGATCAGGCCAGAGAGCGGGGGTGTACTCTGATCGTAAAAGCCGGGCTGCCCGGGGATTCCTCACGGCCCCAGAAGCTGATTGAGATGGTCCAGGAGGCGATCGATCAGAAAGCAGACGGCATTGCTATGGCAGCCTTAGAACCGGAGATGTTTGATATAAAAGCAGCGGAGGCAATGGCCGCTGGAATCAAAGTAGTCACCTATGATACGGACATCAGGACTCACAGCAACCGGCTGGCATATATCGGAACCAATAATTATGAAGCTGGAATGGAACTGGGAAGACGGGGGGCCGAAGACTTAAAAGCCCGGGGAATTACCGGGGGGAGGCTGACGGCCGTTACCTACAGTGGTTCCGCTCAGAACATGACTGAGCGTTACAAAGGGCTTATGGAAGGTTTTAACCAGGCGATGGATCAGGAGGCCGCCCAGTTTACCTGGTGTACCTGGATTATAAACGACTTAAGCGTATCCAGGGCAAAAGAGCAGTTGGAGACACAGATCATATCATATCCTGACTTAAAGGCAGTGTTCACTCTGGGAACAGAGTCTGTCATTACCGGGACCATGGAAGCGATCAAATTCCAGAATCTGCAGGGAACTCTGTACCACTATGGATTCGATTATTCCCCTACTCTGGCAGCCGGTGTGGATGAGGGCCTGATTACAGGCATTGTGGACCAGAACTGCCAGGTAATTGGCAGGACACTGGTGGACAAACTGGCGGACGCAGTGGAGGGGAGGGAGATTGAGAAGGAGTACTTAATTGACGTGACATGGGTAGAAGCTAAGGATATAAAAGCGTATGGAGAGAAATCGGAGAGGTAATCAAATGAATATAAAGCAGAAAAGCGCGCCCCAGCGGGAGCTGTGGGCTCAGTTTGACGCCCTGCAGATGGGAAGCGGCTGGGATGAGGAAGATATAAAGAAGCCTCAGATTTTGCTTGAGGATGCCTATGGGGACAGCCATCCGGGCAGCGTACATCTTTCGGGGCTGATGGAGCAGGTAAAATACGGCGTGTTTGAAAAAGGCGGGTATCCTGCAGGGTATCATACTACGGATATCTGCGATGGCTGTGCCCAGGGACATAACGGAATGAATTACATACTGGCCTCCAGAGAGGCGATCTGCGATATGATAGAACTCCACGGTTCCGTGTATCCATGGGACGGGATGGTACTTGCGTCATCCTGTGACAAATCCATACCCGCCCAATTAAAGGCAGCGGCCCGGCTTGACATTCCTTCTATATTTATACCCGGCGGGAGCATGAGGAACGGGCCGGGGATGACGACTTCCCTGGTGGCAGGGGACATATCCCTGCGCCAGAAACGGGAAGGAGCTATTACTCCGCAGGAAATAAGGGATTATAAGCTGACGGGATGCCCCTCAGCCGGCGCATGTACGTTTCTGGGAACGGCCAGTACCATGCAATGCATGGCAGAAGCCCTGGGCATGGCGCTGCCCGGCTCTGCGCTGATTCCGGCCACCATGCGGGATATCCTGGCATGGGCGCGCAGGGCAGGACAAACCATAATGAAGCTGGCGGAGAAGGATATCCGCCCCAGTCAGATCATGACGAAGGAAGCTTTTGAGAATGCCATCATGATCCATAGTGCAATCGGAGGGTCCACCAATGGAGTCATTCATCTCACTTCCCTGGCAAGGGAGCTGGGGCTCTTGGTCGCACCGGAAAAATTTGACGAAATCAATCACCGGATCCCCCACATCGGAAATATCACCCCCAGCGGACAGCATCTGACAGAGGCCTTCTGGTTCGCAGGCGGAATTCCCATGGTGGAACGGGAATTAAAGGATCTGCTGCATCTTGATGTAATGACAGTCACAGGCAGGACGCTGGGAGAAAATCTGGAAGATTTGGAGAAGGACGGCTTTTTCCAGCGATATGAAGGCTATTTAAGCAATTACGGACTGAAGCGGGAACAGGTTATTTTTCCGGTCAGTGAAGCAGGTGAAAAGGGCTCTATCGCGGTTATGCGGGGAAATCTGGCACCTGAGGGAGCTGTCATTAAATATGCCGCGTGTGTCAGGGAGATGTGGGAGCATAAAGGAAGGGCACGAGTCTTTGACTGTGAGGAGGATGCTTACCAGTCAGTGGTGAAAAAGGAGATCCGCAGAGGTGATATCATTGTGATCCGCTATGAAGGGCCAAGGGGCAGCGGCATGCCGGAAATGCTTATGACTACAGAGGCAATTGTCTGTGATCATGAGCTCAATGGAAGCGTGGCCCTGGTTACGGATGGCAGGTTTTCCGGAGCCACCAGAGGACCCGCCATCGGCCATGTGTCTCCGGAGGCAGCAGCAGGAGGGCCTCTTGCCTTTGTGAGAGACGGCGACATCATTTCCTACAGTGTGAAGGACAGGACCCTGGATCTGACAGGAATCCAGGGGGAGGAACGGACGCTTAAGGAGGTTGAGAAGGTGCTTGAAGAAAGGAAAAAAGAGGGGATCATTCCCAGACCGAAACGGAAAGGGATATTGGCAAGATACACCAGGGATGCCCTTTCAGCCATGGAAGGGGCCGGATATGAAGAATAAGGAACGAAGGAAAGCGGGAAGAGATATCCGGGCCCGCCTGATGCGTACCGAACTCAAGGAGAAAGGGAGGATGGCTGTTTCGATGAATGCAAAATATATAACACCGGCAGTGACGGCATTTACAAAAGACTATCATGTAGACATGGAGGCCAATAGGCAGATATACGACCATCTCATAGCAGGAGGAATGGATGGAATCCTGATTCTTGGAAGTATCGGAGAGTTTTTTGCCATTCCGCAGGAAGAGAAGAAACGGATGATCCGGGAGGCACTTGCTTACGTGGATCATCGGGTAACGGTTTATGTAGGCACCGGCGGAACGGTTTTTGAGGAATGTGCAGAGCTGTCCTGCTATGCCCTGGAGCAGGGCGCAGACGGAGTTATGGTCATCCCTCCCTATTACTTTAATCTGCCGGACAGTGCTGTTCTGGACTTTTATGATACTCTGGCCGGAAGTATAGAAGGCCCGCTGCTGCTGTATAATTTCCCTGCAAGAACCGGGTATGACCTAAAACCCCAGATAGTTCTTGAGCTGGCCCGCAGGAGAAAGAATATTATAGGGATTAAGGACACAGTTGATGTCATGGGGCATACCAGAGCTTTGATTCAGACAGTGAAGAAAGAATTTCCTGAATTCCTGATCTATTCGGGATTTGATGAATTCTTTTCCCATAATGTGATAAGCGGAGGAGACGGCTGTATCGCCGGGTTATCCAATTTTGCACCGGAGACAGCCTCTGCTCTTTCCGAGGCGGCCAGGAGGGAGGATTTTGGGCGGCTGCGGGAATACCAGAGGAGGATCGACCGGCTTATGGCGGTTTACGATGTGGGAGAGCAGTTTGTACCTATTATAAAAAAAGCCATGGTTCTTTGCGGGGTACCCATGAAGTCCGTATGCGCCCGGCCCATGCAGGAGGCTACGGAGGGAGAGACCAGGCGGCTTGAGCTGATCCTTAAGGAAGAGGGATTGCTTCGGTGAACGCATAGGAACAGAGGTTTTTTAAAGCAGGAAAAAGAACATTCTTTATCGGGTATCCGCTGAAGAATGTTCTTTTTATTGAATTATAAAACTCCTTATTGGCGGTTGTTCCTGCAGAATTTCATTCGCAGGTTTTTCGACAAATAAAATATTAATTTTACAGATAATGGAAAATATTGTATAATTGCCATATGATCGAAAGTAAAACCCTTTCGATAATCAGATGAACGGGCTGAAAAGCAGTCCATTTATCTTCACTTGCTATGCAAGTTCGAATAAGTTATATATTATGACAGAAAGGGAGATGATAGAAATGGATCAGGATAATCAAGATGGTTCCTTACAGGAAAACCAGGATTGGGATCGCGACACCGTATATAAACAGCCAGAGAGTCCAGTACAGAGCAATATGGCCCTGGCCTCTCTGGTCATGGGGATTCTTGGAATTATAACCTCCTGCTGCTGTTACGGAGGATTGATTTTCGGAAGCCTTGGAATTCTGTTTGCCCTGCTTTCCAGGACAGAAGACAGGTTTGAAGGCTATGCAAAGGCAGGCCTTATTACTTCCTCCATTGCCATTGTGCTTGTTGTATTGGTTATAATCGTATTTGTGGGAACTGCGGCGATGAGTGGCCTGGGGCTGGGAGGTGTGTTTTCATGAAAACTTCATCATCAGAACTTAAAAGCCGTGCCAAGCGGTCTTTGAAAGGCAGATACGGCTTGTGTATCGGCATCCAGTTTATAGAAGGCGCCATTCTTCTGGCTATAACCCTGGTTTGTATTTTAACGTCCTTTTCTATGGGACTGGTAAGAGATCCTTTTTTTAATGGCGGCAGCGTATCTGCAGGAAATGTGATCCTGAAGGCAGGGGTTTATATCTCATTCCTGATCATTCTCTCTGTTTACAGTCTCTTAAAACCGGGAGTACTTAAGATTTATATGGATATGTGCAATGGCCATACCGCCAAACTGTCTGACCTGCTCTTTGCTTTTCAGAACAAGCCACATAGGTTTTTAGGACTTTATTTTATAAATCTTTTCATTGGATTTGCCTGGGGCATTCCGTATTTTGTAGTACTCATTGTAGCAGTCATCACTGAATTTATACCTGTCATGGTAGTACTGCTGGTGCTTACGTACCTGCTTCTGCTTATTGGAAATATCATAACAATGCTGTATTTATCCCAGTCCATGTTCCTTCTCATCGAGTCTCCGGATCAGAGGGTAATTGGGAGTCTTAAGGAAAGTGCAGCCATGATGAAGGGCAATAAGGGAGGCTATTTTTACCTTTTCATAAGCTTCATCGGTATGGTAGTCTTGGGATACTGCTCCATGGGTATTGGTTTACTCTGGGTCATCCCTTATATTCAAGCGACTATGACAGAATATTATCTGGATCTTAAGGAACGGCTTTCCCGGAACACCCCTGGAAGAGGTGAGGAGGTTTCCTTTGAATCCATGTGGAACCAGGAAAATCAGTGGTAGAGCCGTGTCATGCATGAGGTATGCGCATAGAATATACTAAGGAGGTGTATCCTATGCGAATTTGTGAACTAAAACAAAAAGAGGTAATTAATATTTGTGACTGCAGACGCCTCGGTTATGTTGGTGATGTAGATTTTGACATGGAGACAGGATGCCTTTTAGCCATAATTGTACCAGGACCAGGGTGCTTTTGCGGCTTTTTAGTTAGGGAAAAGGAGTTTGTAATTCCCTTCTGCGACATAAGGCAGGTGGGTCCGGACATCATCCTTGTAAATGTGGATTTGGAAAAGGCAACGGAAAGATGCGGGATATAAGGAGGATGGGCTTGCGGATCTTTGGATTGTAAGCTATGATATATAAAACGAAGTTCGATTCATGACACTAAAATTACAGTCCGTAGACAGGAGGACCAGAAACGTGAAATGTCCATTTTGCAATGAAGCAGACACCAAGGTCATTGATTCCAGACCAGCAGACGACAACAGCTCAATCAGACGCCGCAGACAATGCGAGCAATGCGGAAAGAGGTTTACCACCTATGAAAAGCTTGAGACCATGCCCCTTATGGTTATTAAGAAGGATAATTCCAGAGAAGTTTATGACCGTTCAAAAATAGAATCAGGAATTCTTCATTCCTGCCATAAGCGGCCGGTATCATCCCAGCAGATTGATTCCATGGTAGACGAGATAGAGACCCAGGTTTTCAACCGTGAAGAAAAAGAAGTGGAAAGCACGGTAATCGGAGAGCTTGTCATGAAAAAGCTGCAGGAAGTGGATGAGGTTGCTTATGTGCGCTTTGCTTCCGTATACAGGGAATTTAAAGATGTGAGTACGTTTATGGAAGAAATAGGAAAACTATTGAAAAAGTAGGAGATATATGTTTAAAGTATTTTATCCGGATGAAGATGCGGCATCAGCATACGACATATCCTTCGAAGAATTATATAAGAATGGGATCAGAGGTGTGATTTTTGATATTGACAATACTCTGGTGCCTCATGGTGCGCCCGCAGATGAAAAAGCTAAGAAATTGTTTTTACATCTGCATAAGCTTGGGATGGAATCCTGCCTCCTTTCCAACAACAAAGAGCCGAGAGTGGCTTCCTTTGCCAGGGCTGCGGGCAGCCCTCATTATATTTATAAAGGAAACAAGCCCTGGAGAAAAGGCTATCAAAGAGCGATGGAATTCATGAAAACGGATGCGAAACATACGGTTTTTGTGGGAGATCAGCTCTTTACCGATGTTTATGGAGCCAAAAGAGCCGGAATCTACAGCATTCTGGTCAGGCCGATTCATCCAAAAGAAGAGATCCAAATTGTTTTAAAGAGATATTTAGAAGCAGTTGTGCTGTATTTTTATCACAGAGATAAGAAAAGAAAAAAGTGAACAGTGTCAGGTGAAAGAACATTTCTGACGGGTAAAAGACAGCCTGACAGGTTATAATACGGATGAGACGGTCCGGACAAGCCGGCTGATCCGGGGGCAGACAGGAGATGCTTTGCCCGGAAAGCATGGGAGAAAAGGTGGTAAAAGGGATATGAAAATTCTTGTATTAAACGGCCCGAATCTAAACTTTTTAGGAATCCGCGAAAAGGGGATATACGGAACAGAGGATTATCATGCGCTGGTATCCATGCTGGAAGAAAAGGCGCAGAGAGAAGGTCATGAGCTGGAAGTCTTTCAGAGCAATTATGAAGGCGGGATCATCGACAAAATTCAGGAGGCATATCATAATGGAACAGAAGGGATTATCATTAATCCCGGAGCGTTTACCCATTACAGCTATGCCGTTAGAGATGCCCTGGGTTCCGTAGAGATTCCCAAGGTTGAAGTCCATATATCCAATGTCCATAAGAGAGAGGAGTTCCGCCATACATCGGTAACTGCGCCTGTTTGTACCGGACAAGTAGTTGGTCTGGGGCTTAAGGGATATGCTCTTGCAATGGATTATTTAACAGGAAAATAATTGCTCCGATTCAAGAAATGGGAGATATTTGTAAAAAACTGTTGAAAATGTATTTGTTATAGTATAGAATATAAAAGGTTAAGAAGAGAAATTCAAGGAGGAATATCATTTATGATATCAGCGGGTGATTTTAGAAACGGTATCACATT
>POVV01000341.1_pt1 | contig 33282 bp, 28 predicted proteins | sample 1560271 | NCBI WGS metagenome assembly POVV01 (sample SAMN08337232, study PRJNA429181) | Bioreactor metagenome, whole genome shotgun sequencing project. | biome: cows' rumen and soil; feature: anaerobic; isolation source: anaerobic chemostat enrichment culture, galacturonate as sole carbon... | reverse complement strand
ATTACGGGGATGACAGGATTGTTCCGGGATTTATTGATATTCATACCCATGGAGCTTATGGTTATGATACCAACGATGGAGAACCGGAAGGATTACGGGAATGGATGAGACGGATACCGGAGGAGGGAGTCACTTCTATCCTTCCGACTACTGTGACCCAGATGCCGGATGTGCTGACAAAGGCGGTTGCAAATGTGGCAGCTGTTGTGGAAGGCGGGTATGAAGGAGCAGAGATTCTTGGAATCCATTTTGAAGGGCCTTATCTGGATATGAAGTATAAGGGAGCCCAGCCGCCGGAGGCAATCGCGACTGCCTCTGTTGAGCAGTTTAAAGAGTATCAGGAAGCGGCTAAGGGTATGATTAAATATATTACGCTTGCACCGGAGCATGATGAGGGATTCACCCTGACAAGGTATTGTAAGGATACCGGAGTGGTGGTCAGCATGGGCCACTCGTCTGCTACCTATGAGCAGGCGCTTATGGGGATCGCAAATGGGGCGACTTCTATGACTCACGTGTATAATGGCATGACTCCTTATCATCACAGGGATCCAGGGCTGGTAGGAGCTGCGTTTAGGGTGAGGGATATTTATGGCGAGATCATTTGTGATGGATGCCATTCTCATTTGGCGGCGCTTAATAATTATTATGCGATTAAGGGAAGGGATCATGCGATCATGATTACGGATTCTCTTTGTCCAAAGCATTGCCCTGTTGGTATGGATTTCCAGCTGGGAGGGCATAGCATTGAGATTAGGGAGAATGGCCTTGCTTATTTGAAAGGGACGAATACGATTTCGGGTAGTACGCTTAAGGCGAATAATGGGCTGAAGATTCTGGTGGAAGAGGCTATGGTGCCTTTTGATTCGGCTCTGAATTCCTGTACGATTAATCCGGCTATGTGCCTGGGAGTTGATGATAGGAAGGGCAGACTGGTTGCGGGGTATGATGCGGATTTTGTTGTTCTTCGGGATGACTATGATGTGGTTCAGACTTATTGTAGAGGTGGGGCGATGTTGTAGTGAGGAGGAGAAGGGATCGGTTTTAGGGTAAGTTCATTATTCGGTGCTCTGGCTTCCTCCATTATCATCACCTCTCAATTGTTGTTATTGCAAGAAAGGACATCCGCCAGTTGCTGCGGGTGCCTTTCTTGCAATATATCCCAAATTGTTTATATTGATTTTTTAATATTATAACTAAGACCTTCAGTATGTTTTCTTCACATCCTCCTCCTCAGGAAATGCCTCCTGCAAAGGCAGCAGCACTGTAACAGTGGTATCGCCGACTTTGCTTTCGATGCGCAGACCGTACTCCATACCATAGCATAATCGCAGTTTATTATGGACGTTGATGATCCCGATATGGGCATCTTCGTCCATTTCTGTTTCCATTTGGATAGGGGATTCCATCTGCTGACGTAGAGACTTCAGCACATTGGGCTGGATGCTCACACCATCATCGTGGATTTTCAGGTAAAGCTGATTGTATTTGATCTGCGCGGTGATGGTGATCATACCTTCATAACCGTTGGGGGCAAGACCATGAAAGACGGCATTTTCCACGAGTGGCTGCAGGGTTAACTTGGCGATGCGGTGAGCGCCAAAGGATGGATCAACATCGATCATATATTGCACTCTGTCCTGGAACCGGACGCGCAGCATATTGAGATATAGGTCAGTGATGAACAGTTCACGTTCCAGCGGCACCTGTGTCTCTCCTTTTATGGAGTATCGGAAGATGGTGGCCATACTTGTGCAGATGTCGGCGATGTCCCGCATGTCTCTGGTTAATGCAATTCCGCGCATACATTGCAGCATATTGTAGAGAAAATGTGGATTGATCTGACTCTGATAGGCATACAACTGTGTTTTCTTTTTAAGCAGATCTGCCTGATACAGCCGTTCCAGATTTTCTGTCATACGCTGATTCAGGCCATGTACCGTATCCAGCATTTGATTGATGTAGGTGGCGATGGAGCCAATCTCGTTTTCGGGGATATTTCTGAGACGGGCAGTGGTGTCCTGCTGGTTCAACAGGCAGATCTCCCGATTCATTTGCATGATGGATTTCAGAAAAAGCCAATGGACGATCCAGGCCAGATAGATAAATAACAGGACCATGATGATGATGGAAATCACGATATGTTTCAGGAAAAAACTGGACTCATCATCTGTGCCGATCCCGGAGGCGGTACAGCGCAGTTCCAACCCGGTGTCGGGAATTCTTTGCGTATAGACGCGGCCCTTGGGATATGAATGGCTGTTTTTCAGTAGAACCTGTCCGGTGTCTGCAGAAACCAGCTCAGCTTGCATATCGTCTGTACTTTGGAGGATGGTTTGCAGTTGTTTGGTGCCGCACAAAATGGAGATAACGCCGATCTGTTTTCCGTAGTGAGCGGCCATGTTGGTGGCAAAGACAGGAGTCGAATACAGCAAGTAGGGAGTTTTATTCGTATCCAGCTCAAAGATTGTAAATGTTGCAGGCTGATGACTGGTGTAATGCTGCCCGGCATATTCTTTGACATATTGTTCCACTACCTGGGATAAGTAACCTTTTAGACTGTAGGTGGTTCCACTCATATCTGTCAACAGGACATCCATTGAATCGGCATTGTATCTTTGTGCCATCATGATTATATTGTTGATACGCACAGGATTGATGGCAAGTTCCCCTGCTGCCATCGACTGGACCTCATGACTGTAGGTGAATGTCTGGGCGGCGTTCACCAGATTGTCAAGCATCAGCGAGATATTTTGTGTCATGGTGATGGAAGTGTTTTCACCATAAGTATCCAGCTTCTGCTGGTTGTGACTGTTGAGCCAGCCCAACACGAACAGGTGATAGATCATGATGATCATCACCGGGATCAGGATGGCGATAACGAACATACTGGAAAGCCGTTTTCTCATATTGATCACTCCCGGGGCAGTGTCTGCGACTGCAGCTGTTGACGGTACTCTCGCGGCGAAAGCCCACATTGCTTTTTGAAGACTTTAGAAAAATAGAAGGCATCGGAAAAACCTACCTGTCGGGCGATGTCCTCCACCTTGATGCCGGGGTGTGCCAATGCAGACCGGGCACGGTCGATACGCATATCAGTCAGATACTGGGAAAATGTAGTTCCTACTGATTGAGAAAACAGACTGCAGCAATAGTTGGGGTTCAGCGAGAAGCGTTTAGCCAGTCCGTCTAAGGTCATTTTTTCGTTGTAATGTACGCGCATATAGGCCAACAATTCCTCGAAAGCGGTAGGCGGGCTAACCATCTCGAGCGGCAACTTACTGGTGTGGCCGTATGTGGCATCCAGTTTCTTTTTCAAATCGATCAGGAGACTTTTGACTTCCAATGTGTCTGTGGGTTTCAGGCAATAGCCAAATACGCCCTGGCGGATCGCACGCTTGGCGTAAGCAAAGTCATTGTATCCACTCATGATGATCACTTCACAAGGTAGTCCTTTCTGGCGCAGGTACTCGATCAGTTCCAGACCGCCCAGATTAGGCATGCAGATATCCGTCACGACCAGATGCGGAGGTGATTCCACAAGCGCCTGCATCGCCTTTCTGGAATCTAGATATGTACTGGTAACACGAAATCCCAATTCCTCAAACGGGAATGTTTTTTGTATATCGACGATGGACCAAGGTTCGTCATCGATAATCACAGCATCGTAGACCATTCTTTGCCCTCCCAAGCATTCTTCATCAGTTCAAAACATGGAAAATTCTCAGATAATCAATATATTTTCGTCATATTTCCTTAATACTCTACATGTACGAAGCTTTATTTGTGCATTATAATTAAAACATAATCATTATAGCAAATAAACAGAAGCATTACAAGCAACTTTGCGAATGGTAACTTGTGCCAGCATTTATTTGGAAGTGTGGACAGTGGCTGGCGGTGTGAAGCAATTTTGGAAAAGGAGAGAGAAGATTATGAAGAGAGTAATGTCTATCCTATTGGCGGCAGCTTTGGCAGCCGGTTTGACTGCATGCGGTTCAAATGCATCAGACGGCACTGCCACGACAGCGGCTCCGGCCGGATCAACTGAGGCTCAGATAACTGGCGGCGCAGGCGGAGAGAAGGTCACACTAACATTTTCCACCTCTGTTTATGTGGAAGAGCCGCACCGGGCGGCAATTGACAAGCTGATCAGCAGATATATTGAGCTGAATCCCAATGTCTCGGTCGAGATCTTTGGTGCCGGGTGGGCAGACTACTGGAATAACTTGACAACAGAGGTGCTGGCTGGAAATGAAGCAGACATCATCCAGGTATATCCGGAAAACATAGCAAGCTACAACAGCCTTCTCGCGGACGGTGTCTGCGTGGATCTGGCTCCTTATATAAGCGCGTCAGGTATCACGGCAGATCAGCTGTCCGGGCAAGAATTCTGCACGATCGATGGCAAAACACTGGCATTTGCCAACTATGCCTGGGGAACAACCGGTATCTTCTACCGCAAGAGCATGCTGGAGGAGAAAGGGATCGATCCGGAGAGCATCAAAACCCAAGAAAATTTCCTGGAAGCCTGCAAAGCATTTGCAGAAGATGGGAAATATGGAATGGGCGTGGTAGTCAGCTCCCATAGCTTCGTGGTCAGTGAATGGTGCCGCATGCTGGCACGTCCGGTATCCGAAGGACTTTATTTCCCGGATGGTGAGGTTGGCCCCTACACAGCGGACCGTGTCAATGTCAACTCACCGGAAAATGTATGGGCGGCCGAGTGGTGGCAGCGTTATCTGATGGATGAAAAGGGAGGAAAACCTGTTCCCGATAAAAAGGATTCCCGTGAATTGTTCTGGAATAAGGAAGTACCGTTCAACTATGACGGACCGTGGTTTGTTGGTATGACCCGCGAGCGTGATGCCGCACTGATGGATGACATCGGACTGATCCCTTCTTTTGATGTGGTCTATGAAGGAAAGACCTATAAACCCAATCCGACCAACTATCCGCTGGTTACAATGCTGAGTAAAAACTGTAAAAATCCGGATGAGGCTTGGAAATTCATGGAATGGATGGCCAGTGATGAGGCACAGGCGCTGGTTGCCGATTGTGGCATGATCCCCAGCAACAAAGCTTATGCGTCCACACCGGAATATATCGCCGGTCATGAGCTGGAACAGAAATTCCTTACGTTTGCTGAGGAGAACTACACGGATCTTGTCAGCGATCCCGCGATCCCGCAGCAGCAGGAACTGAGTCAGGTGATGATCGACGCTACACAGGCCATGTTCTCAGAACAACGGGCTGATGCTAAAACAACGTTGGATGACGCAGCCAAACAGATCCAGGAGATTATGAACAAATAAGCATACAATAAAAAAACGAATCAGCCGCGAACTGATTACGGCTGATTCGTGGAAAGAAGAGTGGATTTTGTCCGTATGCAAGTGGAATGACAGTAGAATGGAGGAGGTATCTATGAAACGAAGCGGAGCACAAAAGAAAGACCAGGCTGGGGAACGATGGGGAGCTGCCTTGTTTCTGGCACCACTGATCATCATCCTAGCTGTGTTTCTCGCACTGCCGATCGTAAGGGCTGCGGTCATGAGCGTTCAGTATTGGTATATGAGCAAACCTTCACCCGATGGCAATTACTTTGTCGGACTTAAAAATTATCAGGCGGTGTTCCAAGACAGCCATTTTTCCAATTCGGTGAAGGTGACACTCCTTTATATCGTGGTAACGGTTTTTGTACGGTATCTGTTGGGATTCGGGGTGGCTCTGCTTATGAACGAGCGGTTTCGGGGCAGGGCGGCGGCTCGTTCTATCCTCATCATTCCGTGGGCGATTCCGGAAGTGGTTGCCTGTCTGATCTGGGTGTTGATGTATGACAAGGATTATGGGATTGTTAATTATCTGTTTTCCAATATGGGGCTTATCCAGGATAATGTGGGCTGGCTGCAAAATCCCAGGGCCGCATTGCCGGCGGCTATGGCTGTGAATATATGGAAAGGGTTTCCATTTGTAGCGATCATGCTTTTGGCCGGACTCCAGAGTATACCGGGGGAACAGTATGAATCGGCTGCAATCGACGGCGCCAATGGATGGCAGAAACTGATGGCCATCACGATTCCGGGGATTAAGCCGGTTGCCAAAGTTGTGTTTCTTCTGCTGATCATTTGGTCAATCAAAGATTATGCCATCGCATACTGTCTGGCAAAGGGCGGGCCGTCCAGGGCGACAGAGCTCCTTACAATCTTCATACAACAGACGGCCTTCCAGTATTTTGACTTCGGGAAAGCGGCTGCGGCAGGGATGATCATGTTGGTATTTTCCATCCTATTTACAGTGTTTTATTTCAGGGTTGTGGACAGGAAGGAGGAAGCAGTATGAAAAAGCCATTGCTCTATAAGATCATGGTGATCGTCCTGGTCATTCTTATGCTTGCATTTGTTCTTTTTCCAGTATTTTGGATGCTTTCGACTTCTTTTAAGGCAGCTGGGGAAGTCTACTCAAACCCGCCGGGATATATACCAAAGGAGCCCAACCTCCGGGGCTATGTGAAGCTGCTCACTGAAAGATCCAACAGTTTCAATTTCCTGATATGGGCAAAGAATAGTTTGATTGTGGCATTGTGCACCACGTTGTTTTCTATGGCGATCGCCGCCTTGGGCGGGTTTGGACTTTCCCGGTTTCGTTTTCGGGGACGGAAGGGGATCATGTATACGATCCTGATGACGCAGGTACTGCCGGGGAGCTTGCTCATTGTCCCGCTGTATACAATCATGTCCAGCCTCAAGCTGTTGGATACTACGCTTGGGCTGGTGTTGGCAAATGTTACGTTTGCGGTTCCATTTTGCACATGGACAATGAAGGGCTTTTTTGACAGCATCCCTGCATCCCTGGATGAAGCAGCCAGGGTGGATGGTGCCGGACGCTGGGTGACCTTTATGCATATCGTTCTTCCGTTGACGGTGCCCGGACTGGTGGCTACGTGTATTTTCTCTTTTATTACAGGCTGGAATGAGTATTTATTTGCCAGTATTTTCATGCGTACATACAGTAAGTGGACACTGCCAGTTGGCATTTCCAGTTTCCAGGGGCAGTATGGTACTGACTGGCCCACGATTATGGCGGGTGCTTTCATGATTACAATACCGGTGGTGTTTGTGTTCCTTGTGCTGCAGAAGTACCTTGTATCAGGTATGACTGCGGGAGCGGTCAAGCAGTAGGACTATGAAATGGTTGAGGAGAAGAAAATATTTAACCGAATATAGCGAAGCGGATTGCGAATATCCGCTTGACTAATAATGAAAGGTAGGAATCAGAATGGAAAAAGTAAAAATGGGAATTATCGGTGCTGGCGTATGGGGGGAAACACATGCTTCGATCTATCGTGAGCACCCGAATGCTGAACCGGTTGCTATCTGCGACAAAGACGAAGCCAAAGCAAAAGCACTGGCAGCAAAGCTTGGGATCACGCAGGTTTATACAGATTATCATGAAATGGCATCAAAGAGCAATTGTGATGCGGTTGCAGTGGTTACACCGGATTTTCTTCATGCGGATATCGCAATTTGCATGGCAGATGCCGGAAAACATATGCTGATCGAGAAGCCGTTGGCAACCACAAAGGAAGATATAGCGCGTATATGCGAAGCAGTGGAAAGGAACGGTGTGCGCTGCATGGTCGACCTGCATAACCGCTGGAGTGCAGCATTTAATGTGGCGAAACAGAAGATCGACGACGGAACAATCGGTGAACCTTGGACAGCCTATATTCGTCACAGCGACATCAAATGGGTGGCCACAGACATGCTCAAATGGGCGGCTGATTCCTCGATCCTCTGGTTCCTGGGCAGTCACAGCCTGGACGCATTGCGTTGGTTTTTTAACGACGAAGTGAAACAGGTATATTCAGTGAAACGTGTGGGGATCTTGAAGGAGCTGGGAGTGGATACGGCGGATGTGTATCTGACGACTGTGATCTTTCAGAATGGTGGGATCGCCCATATGGAAAATGGCTGGGTAACACCTAATGGTAATGGAAATGTTAATGATTTTAAGTGTAGTGTGATGGGTACTAAAGGACAGGTGAATATCAATGCATCCAATCACAATCTGATTCAAATTGCTACGGATGAATGTATGCAGATACCTGATGTTATGGTAACCAATATGGTGTTTGACAAATGTAAGGGGCTTTCTTATGAGAGTATACGTGACTTTGTGGATCGGCTGGTGGATGGGAAGGAGTTTCGTGTAACATTGGAGGATGCGCGTCGCACTGCACTGGCACTTATTGCTATTCATGAGTCTGCCGATACGGGGGAAATTGTGGATGTCGTGTATTGAAGAGATAGTTGAGCTTGATTGTGTGGAACGTGGGTCCGCAGTGCTCAAGCTCGAATCCGCTGAGCTCCTTCTCGCTTGACGGCTGTCAACCTATGTCCTCAAAATCAAAAGAGCCCATAAGAATGCCAGCATTCTTATGGGCTCTTTCGTTTTTAAGGACGCACTGCTCGTAGCTTTACAATATCCGTACATTCTTCAAAGCCCCAGTCTTTGAAAACTCTGTCCATTCACAAACATTCACTGCATGATCCCCAATGCGCTCTAAATATTTTGCTACCATTAACAGATCAATGCACTGATCGATATGCTCGTTGGAATTCTTTAATAAATCAACCACATCATTCTTCACCTTATCGAATAATTCGTCAACCACATCATCCTGCTTCTCGATCTGCTTTGCCGTTTCTAAATCCTGATTAATAAAGGCTTCGATGGAGCTGCGGACCATTTCACGGGCGGCGGAGGCCATGGATGGGATGTGGCGGACTACATGGTAAACATGTTCGCCTTTTATGCGTAGGATGAGTTCGGCGATGTCGGAAGCGTGATCTCCGATACGCTCTAAGTCCGTAACCACTTTAAGGGCGCTGGAGACTACTCTTAAATCTCCGGCAACAGGCTGCTGGCGTAAGATGATGGAGAGGCAGCGGGCCTCGATGGAACGCTCTAAGTCGTTGATGGTACGGTCTCCTTTTATGATATCCTCTGCTTTTTCAAAATCCTGGTCTTCAAATGCCACAAAACACTGTTCGATGGAGGTTTCAACCATTCGCCCCATTTCTTTTATGTCATGGTTTAAGAGGCTTAACTCATGTTCATAATTAACTCTCGTTGTCATTGTTTGTTCTCCTTTATTGTTCTATATAAAATGGATCAGCCGAAGCGTCCTGTGATATAGTCTTCGGTTCTTTTGTCCTTAGGGGCAGTGAACAGCTCGGTTGTGGGAGCGTATTCCACCACCTCTCCCACAAGGAAAAAGGCGGTATAATCTGCGATCCGGGTTGCCTGCTGCATGTTGTGGGTAACAATTGCAACCGTGTACTTTTCTTTAAGCTCATCCATCAGGTCCTCGATTTTCAGGGTTGAGATAGGGTCTAAGGCCGAGGTGGGCTCATCCATAAGCAGTACCTCCGGCTCAACTGCCAGGGCGCGGGCGATACATAGGCGCTGCTGCTGGCCGCCGGATAGGCCGAGGGCTGATTTTTTTAAACGGTCAGATACCTCATCCCAGAGGGCGGCCCCCTTTAAGCTTCTTTCCACTATATCGTCAAGTTCGGATTTACTCTTTATGCCATGGATTCTTGGACCGTAGGCTACATTGTCATAGATACTCATTGGAAACGGGTTTGGCTGCTGAAATACCATGCCGATTTTTTTGCGTAAAAGAGTGGTGTCGACCCGCGGATCATAGATGTTTTCTTCATCTAAAAGGACCTCCCCTTCTATTTTTACGCTTGGAACCAGGTCATTCATTCGGTTTAATGTTTTTAAGTAGGTTGATTTACCGCATCCGGACGGACCGATAAAGGCTGTAATTTTATTTGTGAAGAGATTTAGGTTTACATCCTTTAGAGCTTGATTGGTTCCGTAATATAGATTTAAATGGTTGGTTGAAATTTTTACTGTATTGGCACTCACGATTCTTTCACCTCCGTATTGAATTTATGAGACAGATATTTTGCAAGTCCGTTTATTGCCAGCACGATGACCAGAAGGACAACGGCAATTCCGAAGGCCTGGCCGTATTTAGCCTTTTGCATGCATAAGTACAACTGAATCGTTAAGGTACCGCCCGATTCAAATATTTTACCGAAGAAGTCCTTTGGAAGGAGGTAGCCGCTTCCTGCCGTAAAGAGAAGGGCAGCGGACTCTCCCACGATACGGCCGATGGCCAGGATGATTCCTGTCACAATGCCTGGCATGGCGCTGGGGAGCAGGATGGTCCGGATCATGTACCATTTGGTTGCACCGATACCCAGGGCACCAGAGCGGTAGCTTTCCGGAACGGTTTTTAAGGCTTCCTGAGTGGTTCTGGTAATAAGGGGAAGAACCATGATGGATAAGGTTAAAGCACCGGTGAGGATGGAATAGCCAAGGCCCAGGGTGTTCCCGAAAAACACATAACCAAAGAGTCCGAAGATAATGGAGGGAATACCTGCCAGGGTCTCTGTGGTGAATTCGATGATTCGTACCACTTTTCCGCCCTTTGCATATTCGTTTAAGTAAATGGCTGCGCCAACGCCCAGGGGAGTGGCGATTAACAGGGTAATGACAATGACATATAAGGTGTTTACAATATTTCCGACGATACCAAAGGTTCCTTTAATGGTACTTGGCACAGTGGTGAGAAATTCCAGGCTGATTTCGGGAACACCACGAACAAACACATAGCCCATGATTCCGATCAGGACCATAATGGAGATGGAAGCGCATAAGTAAATAAGAACCGTTAAGAAAGAATCGGAGATCCGGTTTTTCCGGTTATAAATGCTGTGTGTTACTGCAGAATCTTTTTGAACGGGAATAACGATATCATTTGTCATGGCTTTCCTCTCCTTTCTTTAACAGGTTGTTAAGTGTAATGTTAATGAGCATGATAAAAGCAAACAGGATAAGACCTATGGTAAAAAGCACCTGTTTGTGGAGCCCGGCAGAATAAGACATCTCTGATACGATCGCAGTAGTAAGGAAACGGACCGAATTAAAGGGAAGAGGAATATTTACCGAACTTCCGGACACCAGGCTGATTGCCATTGCTTCACCGATGGCCCGGCCTGTTCCAAGGACGATTGCGGTAATGATACCGGACTTTGCTGCCGGAAGGACCGCATTGAAAATCGTCTGGATCTTGGTAGCTCCAAGAGCCAGGGAGGCACTTCTAAGGTGCTGCGGAACAGCACGGAGCGCTGATTCACTGATGTTGATAACCGTAGGAAGAATCATTAAGGCCAGCACTAAAACAGCGGAGATCAGATTCGCACCTCCGGTAAACTGGTGGGTGGTGGATCCTGCAAATATTTTTAACTCTATTTTATACATTAATGGGTTTAAAATCAAGATACCAAGCAAACCATAAATAACAGAAGGAATACCGGCTAACAGCTCTACTGCCGGGCGCACGATGTTAGTCAGCCTTTCAGGGGCCACTTCAGCCAGGAAAACGGCAGTCATAACGCCAATGGGAACTCCGATCAGGATTGCCAGAGCAGTTCCTATGATAGAGGTCAGAATGACATAGAGTATACCAAAGCTTGGTGAAGCGGCTGCCGGCATCCAGATGGTTCCGAACAGAATATCCAGAATCCCCACCTTAAAAAGTGCCGGCGTTCCGCTTATGATCATGTACAGAGTGATAGAGGCCACAGCCAAAACGGCAAAGAAGCCGCAGACAGTAAAGATTACTTCTGCAGCACGCTCAATACCTGATTTACTTCCGTGGCCACCAAATATGGAATAAGACTTTGGTCGCATATAACAGCTCCTTTCAAAACGGGGACGTAGCATAATCATCCGGCTGCGTCCCCTGTAAATATTATCGTTAGGCAGTATGAAAAGAATTTCTTTTCAATTAGTTCGCGGGGATTAAACCAACGGCTTTTACTAAATCTTTTCCTTCATCAGAATAGATGTAGTCAAACAATGCCTTCACCAGATCACTCTGCTCAGATATCTCTCCTTTGGTGGCCATAACGAATGGACGGCTTAAGAAGTAGGAACCTGCCTTGATGTTTTCTGGAGTTGGTTCTATGCTTTCCAGTTTCATGGTCTTGACGGTATCATCAAGAACGTCCAGAGAAACATAGCCAATGGAGCCTGGAGTGGAAGCGGCCTTTGCCATGACTGCGCCGGTGCTGTCCAGCTCATTGCTGTATTTGCAGGCATCTTCCAGCTTTAACAGTTCTTCAAAAGCAGTTCTTGTACCGGAACCTGCCTCACGTCCAATCACAACGATCGGCTGATCGGCTCCGCCTAATTCTTTCCAGTTGGCAGTTGTTCCGTTGTAAATGTTAATCAACTGGTCTTTTGTTAAATTGTCAACGGTATTGGCCGGATCAGAGACAACGGCGATACCGTCGATTGCAACGATATTTTCAGCGACACCTTTTGCTTTTTCTTCATCCTTTAAATTACGGGAAGAGTTACCGATATTCGCAGAACCATTGGTAACTGCTTCGATTCCTGCGCCAGAACCTACAAATTCGGCCTGTACGGTAACGCTTGGATATTTTTCCATAAAAACTTCACTTAAAGCGGTTGCGAATTTCTCCATAGAGGTAGAACCAACCATGCTGATAGAACCCTTTAAATCAGAAGCCTTATCTTCTTTTGCGGTTGTCTCGTTAGCGGTTGTCCCACTTGTAGTGCCAGCCTCGGTTTTGGTATCAGAAGCTTGTGTCTCAGCATTATTGCTGCCGCAGCCAGCTAAAGTTCCCATTGTAAGAACTGCCATTCCAGCTAATGCAAGAGTCTTAATAAAATTTTTTTTCATATTTACTTTCTCCTCTTTTCTCTTTAAAATTGCTTTCGCTTACATCATGGAGTATATCAGCCGTAAAACTTTTCTGATATCATGTTTTAGTATAGAAAATGTAAATGTTGTGTAAAGCATTCCGGCTCTCTTTTTCCTTATTAATAGTGTTTGCAGAATGGGAGAATGAAATTCCTTTCTTATGGCTAAGAAGCAAAGTCAAAATTGAAAAAGCTGTCATAATTACAAAAAACAGCCTTTTCTTTGCAAAAATTAACGGGATGGACTGGACAGAATAGGAGGAAATATGGTAAATTGGAACGTGCGCTTATTTTATAGTAGAAATATAAAAATTATTCCGTAATTTAAGAACGGATACAAAGGATACGAGACAGGAGGGCGTTTTCATGGGAGCATATCAACTGAAAGTCACGATCAAAGGCAGCAAGCCGCCGATTTGGAGAAGGGTTCTTATACCGGAGGGGATAACCTTTGGAAAGCTGCACCAAATGATTCAGACAGCATTCTGCTGGTCCGATGAGCACCTGTATGAATTTGAATTCCGTTCTGAAGGGGTTCGTGTAGTTCCGGGTAAAGAGAATTGGTCCCCCAAATTTCAATACCTTTTAAGTGATGAAACCATAGACAGCCTGGTAACTGGTGCCAGCAAATTTACATATACTTACGGTCTCGACAAAACCTGGGAATTAAACATCCAGGTAGAGGATGTTGTTTCTGATTATAAGGAAAGCTGGGGACAGGTTATAAAATTCAAAGGAGATTGCGTTCCGGAAAACTGCGGAGGCATCGCCGGGTATTATGAACTTTTGGAGTCGGGTTCAAAAGATCTGAGGGAATATGACATGTCTGCTGTCAATAAACGTATGGACCAGAGCTTTAATGCTGCATCGGAAGAAGTTCATATAGCAGAAATTTATGATTGCTATGATAAAGGCAGCATCCTTGAGATTGCAAAAAGACATGGTATGAACGGGCTTTCTAAATTTAAAAAGGAAGAACTTGTAGAACGGACGATCGCTCATATTCTGGATCCGAAGATAATGAGCAGCTACTTCCTTTGCGCCCGTAATACAGAAATAAATTTATTCGAGCAGTTAACATCAAATGTTTTTCAGGTACCATCTTATGAATTGGAAGAAATGGACTTTCTTTACGCAGGAGGCTATATAACTGCAGGACCTGACAATCATTTTATGGTTGCGGAAGAAGTATTAAAAGCATATGAAGCGGTAAATACACCGGAATTTAAGGAGGAGCGCGAGCGTCTCAGTAAAATCGGAGACTATCTCTGCGCAGGAAATTCCCTGTATGCCGTTACACCGCCGCAGGTCCTGTTGGAAACCTTTAATAAATATGAAGATAAGAAGCTTTCATTGGAAGAGCTGCTACATGCCTATGAACTTCTCCAAATATACCGTCCTTCGGTCAGATTCATTGACGGAAACTTTGTGGATGGGGCCCTGGCAGAGCAGAATGGCGTTGAAGAATTTCTGCAGATGCAGAAAAAAGTTCCTTATTATATCCCTACTCAGATGGAAATCCGTTTCATGGCGGATAATGAGGGCTTTTTAATGACTGAGGAATTAGGTCTGCTGAGCAAATTTTTAACGGATGAAATGAACGTTCCGGATGAAAGTATTCCATATTTGCTGCGTCAGGTGCAGGCGGAGATCAGTATGGGCGGACAGCTTCAGGAGGTTGTGGATGGAATAGAGGCTGCCGGGATCATCTTTGAATCGGAAGAGCATTTGGAAAGGTTCACAAGCATTATCACAGATGTATGGAACCATACCAGGATGGTGTTAAACAGAGGTCACAAGCCATATGAAATGGTGATGAAGGGCTTAGAGACAGTATCTGCCCAGCGCAAGAACCCTCCGAAAATCTATCCAAACGATCCCTGTTCCTGCGGAAGCGGAAAAAAGTATAAGAAATGCTGCGGGAAAAAAGGCTGATAAAAAAATAAAACACCAAATAAAAAGAAAGACCGTGTTAGAATTATTGTAAAAAAGGTACAATTATCTCATGAAAATCAGGAGATAATTGTACCTTTTTTATTTGGAGAAGGAAAGAGGAGGAGAACAAGATGAAAGCACTGATTGTAGACGAAACAGGAAAACTGTCCGTAGAGGAGATTGAAACGCCGGATTATGGTCCGTGTCAGGCACTGGTAAAGCTGGAAAGCTGCGGAGTGTGCAATGGAACGGATATGAAGCTGATTCATGGCACATTTAAAAATTTCCTGTCTTATCCGGCCATTCTGGGTCACGAAGGAGTTGGAAGAGTGGTGGAGACAGGAGCTCAGGTGGAAAATCTGCATGTAGGAGACCTGGTACTTCTGCCGTTTTTAGAAAAGGAAACAGGCGGATATACACCGGGCTGGGGAGCTTATGCAGAATATGCAGTAGTGGGAGATGCCCAGAGCTACATCCGCCATGGCATGGGACCGGGAACTTCGGAATGGAGCGAAGCCTATTTAGCCCAGACGGTCCTCCGTCCGGAGGATCAGGTGGATGCAGTTGGCGCTTCCATGATCATCACCTTCCGTGAGGTTCTAAGTGCGATCCGCCGGTTCGGCTGCCAGCCCAATGAGACAGCTCTGGTGTTTGGGGCAGGGCCGGTAGGGTTATGCTTTACCAGATTTTTAAAGCTGCTGGGGTTAAAGACCGTGATCACCACGGATATTGCAGATGCAAAAGTGGAGGAGGCTAAGCGGATGGGGGCAGATTACAGCTTTAATACGACTGTCTGTGACATCCGTGAGGAAGTAAAAAGGCTGATTCCGGACGGAGTGGATTATGTGGTGGATGCAGTGGGAATCAATGCACTCATTAACCAGGCAATGTCCCTGGTAAAATATAATGGAAAAATCTGCTGCTATGGAATATCTCCCAAGCTAAATATGGAATTGGACTGGAGCCAGGCCCCTTATAACTGGACCCTTCAATTTGTCCAGTGGCCCAGCAAAAAGGAAGAAGGGGAGGCTCATTCCCAGATTATTGCCTGGATCAACCAGGGAGTCCTTGAACCCATGGATTTTATTTCCCATGTGATTCCTTTTGAACGGTGTTTGGAGGCCTTTCAGCTGGTGGAAGCCAGAGAGCCAGGAACTAAAAAGATTGTAATTAAATTTTAAGGAGGAAAAAGCTAATGAGAGAGAGCCGGTTATTTTGTGTGCTGCCTGACTATGTGTGCACCCCGGATGGCATGGCCGTAAACCGCCATGGGAATCTGGTGCTTTCCTGTCCCAATTATGCAGAAGATGGCATGTCCGGATGTATAGTGAGGATCGACCGGGAAGGAAATGTGAAAAAGTGGTTTGATGTTCCGGTGCATCCGGAAACTGGAGTTGCCAGGAATATGGGGATTGCCTTTGATGGGGAATGGAACGTATACATTTGTGATAACCAGGGCTGGAGTGAACGGGAAGATCTTCTTTTCAAAGGCAGGATCTTAAAAGTGACAGTAGACGAGGAGGGCAATATTTTAAAGACTACAGTGGTGGCGGACCATATGGAGCATCCAAACGGTATTAGAATCAAGGATGGTTTTATGTACGTTACCCAGAGTTATCTTCATCCGGTGAAACGGCCCGATGGGAAGCTGGTAAGCTGCGTATACCGCTTCGGCCTTGAAGAAGAAGGAATACATATAACCAATACACTGGAGGACAGACATATTTTTGCAACCTATATCACCCAGAATCCGGATTGCCAGTACGGAGCGGATGGCATCGTATTTGATAAGGAAGGAAACCTCTACGTGGGTAATTTCGGAGACGGTACTGTGTACCGGATCACCTTTCACGAGGACGGAAGCTTAAAGGAGAACCAGGTATTTGCCCGGAATCCTGCAGAGCTTCAGAGCACAGACGGAATGTTCTTTGACGAAGAGGGAAATCTCTATATCGCTGATTTCAGCGCCAATGCCATAGCAAAGGTGGCGCCTGACGGAAGTGTGGAGAGAATTGCCCAAAGTCCTGACTGTACCGGAGTGGATGGAGGCCTGGACCAGCCGGGAGAGCCGATTGTATGGGAGGGAAAAATCATTGCTTCCTGTTTTGACTTAGTGACAGGGCCTGACAAGGTAAATAAAAAGCATGAGATGCCGGCAACGCTGGTGGAGCTGTCTTTATAAGGAGGAACCTATGAAACAGTATATATTAGCCCATGACTTGGGGACCAGCGGAAATAAGGCCACCCTTTATCATACAGACGGCAGGATGGCGGCAAGCTGCGTCCATGAATACCCTGCCTATTATCCGGCACCTGGCTGGGTGGAGCAGGATCCGGAGGATTGGTGGAAGGCAGTTTGCAGTTCGACCAGAGAGCTTCTTGAGAAATCCGGAATTTCAGCCGGAGAGATCGAAGCGGTTTCTTTCAGTGCCCAGATGATGGGATGTCTACCGGTGGACGTTCAGGGAAAGCCTCTGCGGCCTATGATCATCTGGGCAGATACCAGGGCAGGGAAAGAGGAGGTTTTCATGAAGGAACGGATCGGGATGGAGAGGGGCTATGAAATCACAGGCCACAGGCTCAGCGCCTCCTATTCCGCAGCCAAGCTTCTCTGGATCCGGAATCACGAGCCAGAAGTCTATCATAAATGCAGATGGATGCTGCAGGCCAAAGATTATATTATTTTCCGTCTGACCGGAAATATTGTAACAGATTACAGCGATGCCTCCGGCACAAATTTTTTTGATATCAGGAAAAAATGCTGGTCAGAGGAAATCCTAAACGCTCTGGATATAGACCCGTCAATTTTGCCGGAACCTCATCCCTCTACCGATATAGGGGGCCGGGTGACAGGAGAGGCGGCAGAGCTTACCGGGCTTTTGGAAGGAACTCCGGTGGTGATCGGAGGAGGTGATGGAAGCTGTGCCTGTGCAGGGGCCGGAGTGGTAGAAGAGGGAAGTGCTTATCATGTGCTCGGCTCCTCCTCCTGGATCTCCATGGCTTCCAAATCCCCTTATTTTGATCCGGAGCTTAGAACCTTTAACTGGGTGCACTTAGACCCGGAGCTTTATACCCCGTGCGGAACCATGCAGGCAGCGGGATACTCCTACAACTGGTATAAGAGAACCCTTTGCCAGCTGGAAACAATGGAGGCTGAGGAAGCTTTAATAAGTCCTTATGAACGGATCAACGAAGGAGTTAAGAAGGCGGAACCGGGGGCTGGAGGGGTTATCTATCTGCCTTATATTCTGGGAGAGCGGTCGCCCAGATGGGATGCTGACGTCAGAGGGGCTTTTTTGGGTATGTCTGTTACCACTACAAAAGAGGACTTGTCCAGGGCGGTTTTAGAGGGTGTGAGCTATAATTTAAGAATCATTCTGGAAAGCTTAAAACAGGGAAGAGCTATCAATGATTTAAGAGTGATCGGCGGCGGGGCCAAGGGAGAAGCCTGGCTTCAGATATTATCAGATATTTTCCAGATGCCTTTAAAAGTCCCGGTTTATTTAGAGGAGGCCACCAGCCTGGGCGCGGCGGTCTGTGCCGGAGTCGGCGTGGGGATCTATCCGGATTTTTCAGCAGTAAAGAAGATCAATCCTGTTGTGCGGGAGATTTTGCCTCAAAAATCTCTGGCAGGCCGTTATGATAAATTATATACAATTTTTAACCAGGCTTATGAAGGACTAAAGGAAGTGAACCAGGGATTGGGAGAATACCGGATGGAGATGGAAAGGAAAAAGGAGGCGGATAAGTGATGGTCAGAGCAGAACAGATCAGAAAGGGAGCATTGGCCCTCCTTTCCATGCAGCGTCATTCCTGGGAGCAGGGAACTGCAATGCAGGCCTTTCTGGAAATGGGTGAGATGGAGGTCGTGACAGCCATGGCCAGAGAGGCAGTATACAGAAAGTTAGAGGATGGCCGGGCTGCCGCGATCGGAGTAACGGATGGGGTGACAGATCCCTGCTCTGTGGGAGAAGCCCTGTTGGCTGCCTGCCGCTCCTGTGGAGATCCTCTTTTAAAGGAAGGGCTTTCGGCTCTGCTTTCATGGACTCTTGAGAAAGCGCCCAGAAATGAAGAAGGTATTCTTTACCATCTGACCACCAGCCGCCAGTTCTGGGTGGATTCCATGTATATGCTTCCGCCCTTTCTGGCAGCCGCAGGATATTATGAGGAGGCTTTTAAGCAGGCGGAGGGCTACTGGAATACTCTTTATGATGATAAGGCAGCCCTGATGTGCCATATGTGGGATGATGAAAAAAAGGAATATGTAAGGGCAGCCCACTGGGGCAGCGGAAATGGCTGGGCCATGGCCGGCTTAGCAAGGCTCCTGCATCTGATTCCGGATCGTGGATATGAGTGGCAGCGGGAAATGATAAGGACATGGTTAAAGAAACTGCTGGATGGAGTTCTTTTCCATGTAAGGGAAGATGGGCTGTTCCATGATGTAGTAGATGATCCTTCTTCCTTTGTGGAAACCAATTTATCCCAGATGACTGCATATACCATCTACCGGGGACTTAAGGAGGGCTGGCTTTCCGGCCCTGGCATTAAGGAACAGGCAGACCGTCTTCGGAGAGCGGCAGAAGGGCAGATGGATCCCCAGGGCTTTGTACGCGGAGTCTGCGGCGCACCGGGCTTTGACAGACCAGGCTTTTCTCCGGAAGGGCAGGCATTTTTCCTTTTGATGGAGCAGGCTTATATGGATTATGAGAAAGGCTGAGGGAAAGATGAAGACAGTATTCATTACAGGAGCAGACCGGGGACTGGGCTTTGCCCTTTGTGAGGAATTTTTAAAGAAGGACTTTTTTGTACTGGCAGGGCAGTATATGGAGGAATGGCCCTGGCTTTCCCGGTTAAAGGAGGCCTGGCCGGGACGTCTGGAGCTTTTGTCTTTGGATATCGGATCGGATGAATCCATTGCCCGGGCATTTGAAGCTGCAGGAAGCCGTACTGCAGTCATAGACTTGCTGATCCATAACGCCGGCGTGGCATGGCAGGAACAGGATATGGGGAGTGAGGCGGATCTAGAGAAGAACTTAAGAATGTTTAACATTAACAGCCTTGGCCCCTTGTGCCTTACCCGGAGATTCCTTCCGCTTATGGAGGAGGGGATGCGGAAAATATGTTTTGTGTCCTCGGAGGCGGGAAGCATCGGCGTGGCCCATCGTAAAGATATGACAGGCTACTGTATGTCAAAAACAGCTCTTAACATGGCTGGAAGAATCCTTCATAACGATTTGGGAAAACGGGGCTATGGAATCTATTTATACCATCCGGGCTGGATGCGGACCTATATGGAAGGGGCTGAACCTATGAAAGGAGATCTGGAGCCAGCCCAGTCGGCAGAGGCCGCATTTTCCTATTTCACAGGAGAGAAGCCCTCTTGTCTTCAGGTTGTGGATGTATACGGACGGGCATGGTGCTTTTAAACGGAAGGAGGTGAAAATGGTGGAAAAGAAGGGGAAAACAGCATTGATTTGTGGAGAAAATACGGAAGTCTGCCGGGAGGCGGAAGATTGTTTAAAAGAAATGGGCTGGCAGGTCTGGCGGCTGGGATACGGAGAGGTCCAGGCAGCAAAGAACCTTTTTAGGAAGGAAGATGGCCTTGATCTGTTGGTATTTGGTGATGATGAGGGAATCTTTTCCCGGACTGGTACCATCTATGAGAACCAGGAACGGCCAGCCGTTTTAAAGGCCTATGAGCAGCATGTAAACGGCCCCCTTAAGGCGCTGCGCCTTCTTAAGCCACTTTTGGACCAAGGCGGGGGCAGACGGATCTGCTATATAACCACCAGAGATTCCAGCAATAATATGTGCTTTGATCATGAACGTTACGGAGAACATATGGTACGGGCAGCGAGAAATATGCAGGCAAGGATTCAGATGAACCGCCTGGATCCGGAAGGTTATACCTTCCGGGTATTCTGCTATGACGGCTCCTGGAAGATGAAAGGGACCGGGCAGCAGGCTGTCCTTTATTTCCTCCAGGACCGGAGCAGGGATGAGCTCTGTCCGGCTCATGAGGATGAAAAAAGGCTGGTCATGAGAGATGAAGGAAGGAGGGAGATTCCATGGTAGAGGCCTTGATGTTTGGAAAATGGGATGCAAGATACCATCCCCTTTATGAACCAGGGGAAAAGGTAAAGGAGCTTCTTGCGGAATGCTGTATCACGTTGACAGACCGCCCGGAGGCGTTTGAAAGTGAGGCTATGAAACAGTACCGGCTGTGCATTCTCTACGGGGAATTTGACGAACCGGCTTTTGGAGACGAGGAAACAGCCGGATTATTGTCCTTTGTTTCTACGGGAGGGGGACTTCTGGTTTTACATAACGGGATCTCGGTCCAGAGCCGCAGTGAGCTGGGGCAGATGATCGGTGGGGAATTCTTATCCCATCCACCTTATGAACAGCTTCCGGCTCTATATTATAAGGGAAAGGATGCAGCCCATCCGGTTATGGAAGGCGTCTCCGATTTTTGTGCAGAGGATGAAGCATATCAGTTTCAGCTTGACCCACTGGCAGATATTCAGATAGTAATGGAGTACCAATATGAAGGAAAAAGCTATCCTGCAGCCTGGGTCCGGAGGTACGGAAAGGGAAGAGTGGCTTACTGTTGTGCGGGCCACAATGGAAAGACCTTTGAAAATCCTGAATTTGGAAAATGGATCAGGAACAGTGCGGCATGGCTTTTATCGGAACAGGAGGAAGGTTAAAATGATAGATTTTACATGGTATAACCCAACAAGGATTATATTTGGCAGACAGACCCACGAACGTGTGGGTGAGGAAACTGCTGTCTATTCCAAAAAGGTAATGCTTCATTATGGAGGAAAAAGCATCAAGGCTTCCGGAACCTATGACAGGCTTGTGAAATCTTTAACGGATGCCGGAGTTTCCTTTATAGAATTAGGGGGAGTAAGCCCGAATCCAAGGCTTTCCCTGGTACGCCAGGGCATTGACCTCTGCCGGAGGGAAGGAGTGGATTTCATTCTGGCGGCAGGAGGAGGAAGCGTCATTGATTCCGCAAAGGCCATTGCGGCAGGAGTACCCTACAAGGGAGATGTGTGGGATTTTTATACCACAGACCAGAAACCGGAAACCGTCCTGCCCATAGGTGTGGTATTAACGATTCCTGCAGCAGGAAGTGAAAGCAGCGACGGCAGTGTAATTACCAGGGAAGAGGGGCCGGATAAGCGTTCTTTTATTTCCAGCCTTCTCTATCCGCGGTTTGCAATCTTAAATCCTGAGCTTTGCTATACGCTTCCAAAGAGTCAGATCGGAGCCGGAGGCGCGGATATCCTTTCTCATGTCATGGAACGGTATTTCTCTCCCAATGAGGAGACAGACCTTTCTGACCGCTTGTGCGAGGCCGCTATGAGGTCCCTGATACATAATCTCCCCAGAGTTCTTGAAAATCCGCAGGATTATGATGCCTGGGCCGAAGTGATGTGGACTGGGAACGTAGCCCATAACGGCCTTTTGGGAAAAGGAAGAATGGAAGACTGGGCCAGCCACGGGATTGAACATGAGCTGAGCGCTGTCTATGATATTGCCCATGGCGCCGGGCTTGCCATTGTATTTCCTGCATGGATGAAATATGTGAGAAAATCCCATCCTGGGAAGATGGCCCGCTTTGCCTGCCAGGTATTTGGAATCAGCCCGGAGGATAAAACGGATGAGGAGGTAATCCGTCTGGGAATCTGGTGCCTGGAAAACTTCTTTAAGAGACTGGGACTTTCCGTGACCTTAAAGGAGGCAGGGATTGGCAGGGAGTCCTTTGATGTGATGGCCCAAAAGGCGGTTATGAATGGGAAGCTGGGAAGTTTTCAGGCCCTTGATGAGAAGGATGTAAAGGCTATTTATGAACTGGCAGAATAAGGAGATAAAGGCATGAACAGAGAATTGTTAAGAAGCATGACACCAGAGAAGCTGGCAGCATATTTTGACCATACCCAGCTTCGGGCCTATGCGGTGCGGAAGGATTTTGAAAAATTGTGTGAAGAAAGCAGAAGCTATGGATTTAAAATGGTAGCCATCAATCCGGCTCCGGTAGCTCTGTGCAAGGAACTGTTAAGGGGAACCGGCGTCCATGTGGGAGCGGCCATTGGATTTCCCTTAGGCCAGACTACGATTGAGGACAAGGCAAATGAAACCGCTAATGCCATAAAAAACGGTGCGGACGAGATTGACTATGTGGTAAATTTAACGGAGCTTAAGGAAAGAAATTACGGCTATGTGGAGAAAGAAATGGCTTCTGTTGTGGAGGAGTGCAGAAGAAATAAGGTAATCTCTAAGGTTATTTTTGAAAACTGTTATTTAACGGAAGAAGAAAAGGAGGCCTTATGCCGGATCGCTCTGGAGGTAAAGCCGGATTTTATCAAGACCTCCACCGGCTTTGGAACAGGAGGAGCCACCTATGAGGACATTCAGCTAATGAAACGGATGGTAGGTGACGAAATCCAGATAAAGGCGGCAGGCGGAGTCCGTAACTTAGAGACAGCCCTTGCCATGATAGCGCTTGGAGTTTCCAGGATCGGATCCACGGCAAGTGTTGGAATCGTGGAAGAACTGAAAAAGGAGCTGTAAGGCAGATGAAAGATTTTTTCCGAATCATGGTTTTTGATAAACAGGGAAGAATCAGGCAGCAGCAGGAAGGTGAGGGACGGGCAGAGCTTCGGCCTTCTTCTCCCTATGAGCCTGGGGATGTAATCCGGATTGAAAGCCGGCGCCTTCCCTGTCCCCTAAAGGTATCCCTTTCCCCTGCCCTTCCTGATGCAAAGGTGTGGCTGGAGGATCATGCCATGGAATTTCCGGTTCCTTTTGGAGAGGAGGCCCAGGCCTATCCGGCAGAGGCCTTTGGAGAGGAACGAGTGATCCGGGTGGAGGCGGTGAGCAGCCAGCGTTGGGGAGCTTACCGCAATTTAAGTGAAAATCCCCTGGACCGCAGAGGAGAAACCTCTGTTTATCCCCATTGCACTGCCTCTGTGGAAACTCGAGGAGAATCTGTGTTTGCTGCAAGAAATACCATTGACGGACGATGTGAGAATACGTTTCATGGAGAATGGCCTTATACCAGCTGGGGAGATAATGAGGATCCGGAGGCAGAAATAAGAATTGATTTCGGCCGCAGAGTGCTGGCAGACCGGGCGGAAATTTTAATACGCGCTGATTTCCCTCATGATAATTTTTGGAAGGAGGCGGCTCTGGAATTCTCCGACGGAACTGCGGTACGCCTTTTCATGGAAAAGACCGGGAGCTGGCAAAGCTTTCCCTTTATTCCCAGAACCATATCCTGGGTAAAGCTGAAGGAACTGAAAAAATCAGAGGAGAAATCTCCTTTCCCAGCTCTTACCCAGTGGAGGATTTTTGGAATGGATTGTGAAAAAGAATAAAAAATAGTCCACTATTTTGAAAGATTATGTGTTAAATAACTATATTTGAACTGCTATACTGGTGATATCAAATAAAAAAGATGCTTTTGTACACTTTTATAACAGGATAATTATAAGAAGTGAACAAAAGGAGAATGGAGGAGGCTTATATGAGAAAAAGATTTTTATCAGCCGCAATGGCAGTTGCGATGGCTTGTGCCTTGACGGCCTGCGGAGGAAGCAGTGGCACCAAGACGGAGACAACCGCACCGGCGGCTGAAACAAAGGCAGCAGAAACCAAGGGACAGAGTGCAGAAACCAAGGGAGAAAAAGCAGGAAATACGGCTGCCGGAGAGGTTACCTTAAAGGTATTTACCAACCTTCCGGACAGAACTTCAGGCCAGGGGCTGGTGGAGCAGACGCTTTTTGACGCTTATATGACGGAGAATCCAAATGTAAAGATCAATGTGGAAGCCCTGGATGATGAAGCCTATAAAACCAAGTTCAAGGCCTACGCAGCAGGAAGCCAGATGCCGGATCTGGTAAGTGTTTGGGGACAGCCGGGATTTATCGATGAGGTGATGGATGCCGGACTTCTGGCAGAATTAAATAAGGATGACTATAAGGACTATGGCTTTATCCCTGGATCCCTGGATGGATTTTCACGGAATGGAAAGCTTTATGGCCTGGCCCGGAATACGGATGTTATGTCTTTCTACTATAATAAAGCCATATTTGATGAAAACGGCTGGTCCGTGCCAAAGACCTATGATGAGCTTCTGGCTTTGGGAGAGAAGATTAAGGCCAAGGGAATCATTCCTGTTTCCATGGATGGGGGAGACAAATGGCCTCTTTATATCTATGTGACAGATTTGATGCAGAAGCTGGATGGCAAGGGCGTTATGCAGAAAACACATGATGCCATTGCTTCTAAGGATTTTTCCGATCCTACCTTTAAAAAGGCAACGGAGATTTTAGTGGATACCGCTAAAAAGGGCTTATTCCAGACCGGTTTTGAAACAACAGATTATGGCACAGCCAAGAACCTGTTTGCCAATGGGCAGGCGGCGATGTTTTACATGGGAAGCTGGGAAATGAGCATGGCTACCAATGAGGACATTCCGGCAGAAATCCGCGACAATATCCGGGTATTCACCATGCCCGTAATAGATGGCGGACAGGGCGGCGAAACTGATATTGCAGCATGGAACGGAGGCGGATACTCCGTAACGGCCGGGGCTGTAAATAAGGCAGAGGCCATTAAGCTCTTAAATTATATGTTCCGTCCGGAGGGCTGGACCAAGGTCGCATGGGAAAACGGAGTTTGTATGTCCGCTCAGGATTTTGCCCAGTTTGCAACTGGTAAAGAAACAGAGCCTCAGAAGCAGTTCATCGACATTGTCAGCCATGCTTCCAACCTATCTGGAACTCCCATAGGTGATATGGGAACGTCTGAATTCAAGACAATCAGTGAGGATCTGGTACAGGAGGCAGCCATTGGAAAGATCACTGCTGAGGAGTATTTAAAGGGCCTGGAAGCTGCATGTAAGTAAGTGAGTCATTCATCATGGCCGCCTGCCGGTAATCGGAGGCGGCCATAGGTTTCCGTGAAAAAATCTCGAAGGAGGAAATATATGCAGAAGGCGTACAGCAATAAAGGGATTATTTTCACCCTGGTATTTCCGGGGGTGGCCATGTTCGTATTTGCAATACTTGCCCCCATACTTTTAAGTGTTCACTATGGTTTTACGGACTTCAGCGGACTGGGGGCCTATCATTTCATTGGATTTGCCAATTATAAAGAAATGTTTCAGGAGAAGGCGTTCTGGTATTCCCTGCGTAATTCCCTTCTTCTGGCGGCTGGCTTTGTAGTGATCCAGCACCCCCTTGCCATCATGACAGCAGCGCTATTGGACCGGCTGGGTCGCAGGGCGGAAGGCTTCTTCCGGTGTGTTTATTTCCTGCCTAACGTCATCTCTGTAGCGGTGATCGCCTATTTGTGGAAGTTCATCTACAATCCTAATTTCGGTCTGTTAAACAACATCTCAAAGGCCCTGGGTTTCGGAGGCGATACCAACTGGCTGGGAAGCGGGAGAGCCATTTGGTCGGTTCTGGTGGTTTTGATCTGGCATGGCTTTGGCTGGGGAATGCTCATCTACTATACAGGTATCAAGAACATTGATCCCGGACTTTATGAGGCGGCGGCCATTGACGGAGCAAACAGCCGTCAGACCTTTTTAAGAATTACCCTGCCTCTTATGAAGCCGGTCATCCAGGTCAATGTGACCCTGGCCATTATCTCCGCATTAAAACAGATGGAGACCGTGTACCTTCTGACCAATGGAGGTCCGGGAAATGAGACTCAGTTTATGGCAAACTATTTATACAAACAGGCCTTCAGTGCTTTCCGTTATGGCTACGGCAATTCCATCAGCGTGGTATTTGTGATCATCTGCATACTGGCGACCCAGATTTTAAACCGGCTTTTCCGGGAAGAGAAGGAGGGATAAAGAATGAAGATAAAAAACATAACGGTGGGAGGCCTCTTGTTATGGATCATTCTGGCAGCTATGGCTGTGGTCCAGATATTCCCGCTGGTCTGGCTTTTAGACTTTTCTCTTGCCAGCAGCAATGAAATGTTTACCAATGGACTGCTGATCATTCCCAAGGTGATAAAATGGGACAATTACATAAAGGCGTTTGTAGACGGCCATTTCCTGCTGTATTTTAAGAACAGCCTGCTCATAAACGTGCTGGCAGTCCTTTTGGTCCTGGTAATTTCAGTTATGATGGCCTTTGCCTGTACCAGGATGCACTGGAAGCTGTCCGGCCTAGTAAGGAATCTAATACTGCTTGGCATGATGATTCCTATCCATGCCACACTGCTTCCTAATTATGTGATTTATGACAAACTCCGTCTAACCGATACCATGTGGGCCCTGCTGATTCCCTATATTGCATTTTCCCTGCCCCAGGGCCTGTTTCTCACTTGCAGCTTTATGGAGAGCATCCCAAGGGAAATTGAGGAGGCGGCCTTAATGGATGGCTGCGGCATCTACCGGATCATTGTAGTAGTCATTACACCAATGCTGAAATCCTCCCTGGTCACGGTTTCCATCATGACTTTTTTGAACAATTGGAATGAATTTATGATGGCAAGCACCTATTTGAGCAGTCCCAAATGGAAGACCCTTCCCTTTTCCGTGCTGGAATTTACAGGGCTTTACTCCTCCAACTATGCAGTTCAGTTTGCAGTAATGGCTTTGACCGCAGCGCCAATGGTCATTATCTATGTAATTTTAAATAAGTACATCACAAAAGGCGTTGCCATGGGAGCTGTAAAAGGTTAAACTAGAGGAAAAAATCGGAGGTGGCCCATGGTAGGAAAGAAGAATTCCCTTTCTAAAAGGATTACAAAAAAGCTGATGATACGCCATAAGATGATGTTAGCCATCTACATGGTTCTGGTTCCCGTGGTAATAGCCGGGGCCATATTCCTCTATGGCCGCACCTACCGAACCACAATGGAGGAAAATATTTCTCTTTACCAGCGGTTTACCCAGACCATCTGCGACGATATCGTTTACTTACAGCAGGATGTGCAGGATGTTGCCACCTATTTTGCTGTAAATACAGATATTCATAAGGTACTGACCACTCCGGCCATTGAGCTGAATCGGGATCCTTTATTCTGGTCAAAGCAGACTCCGGTTACCTTTCTTCAGGATATGCTTGCCATCAAAAGCCAGATTAAAACAGTGATTCTCTATCCTGAAAACGGGGCGCAGCCTTTTTACATAAGCCGGGACGCCAGTGTTCATAACAAAAATCTTAAGGAAATACGAAAGCTGCCGGTTTATCAGGCTGCCCATGATGCCAAGGGGGATGTGGTATGGCTCCTGGAACCTGCGGGAACGGGAGGACTTTACTTAAATAATAAATCCGACAAGGTGGTGGCATGCAGGGCCTTATATGATTTATCAAAACGGCGGCGCCTTGGTTTTCTGGCAGTCGGTATGGAAGCCTCCCGCTATACGGATATTTGCGAAAGCATGCTGAGTGCTCCCAATGAGGGAATTGTGGTCCTTGATTCAAAGGGAGCGGAAATCAGCCGGACAGGCCGGATCGATGAAGAAGTTCTGGAGTTTGTCCGGAAGGGAGATTTCCTTAGGGTTGACCACTGGAACGGATACTATATCTTCAACTCCAGAAGTGAGGAAACCGGAATCCAGGTATGCTATATGTCACCGGAAAAGAACTGGAAGGAGCGGGTCCGGCAAACCCTTGCCATGCCGGTGCTTCTTGGGATTTCTCTTTTAGTCCTGACCGGTCCTCTGTCCGTTATGGTATCGGGAGGGCTTACAAAGCCCATAGCCGCCCTGTGCAAATCCATGGAAAAATTTAAGGAAGGGGATTTTAATCAGGCCATTGAAGCGGAAACCGAGGATGAGATAGGAATCCTGTCCAGAACCTTTAACCAGATGGTAAATGATCTCCGGGATCTGATCGAAAAGAATTATGTTATGGCACTGAGGGAAAAGGAAAGCGAACTGAATGCCCTGCAGGCCCAGATCAATCCTCATTTCCTCTACAATGTGCTGGACTCCCTTTACTGGCAGGCCGTAGGGTCCGGTAATGAGGAGCTGGGAGAGGATGTGCTGGCCCTTTCCAAGCTGTTCCGCCTTCTTTTGAGTCATGGGCAGAGTGAGGTAAATGTGGCCACGGAGCTTGAGCTGATCACCAGTTATTTGCAGATCCAGAAGATGCGCTTTTCCAAAAGGCTGGATTATGAGATTGATGTGGAGGAAGACCTCCTTAAATGCAGAATTGGGAAGCTGACCCTGCAGCCCTTTGTGGAAAATGCCATTGTACATGGTCTGGAAATCCGGGGAGAAGGGGGACTGGTCAAGGTTACAGGCCGTAAAAAGGGCAATACCCTGGTTTTTGAGATTCTGGATAACGGAGTTGGGATGGAACAGGAGGAAGCGGACAGAATTCTTCTTGCAGAGGAAGGGATGCGCTATTCCAATGCCCGCATCGGCCACTATGCCATCCGCAATATCAAAGAAAGACTGTACTTAAAATATGGGGAATCCTACAGCCTGAACATCTACAGCCGGCCTCATGAGGGGACCAGGGTCAGGCTCGAGATTCCGGAAGAGCTTTAGAGTAATAAAGATGGGGGAAATATTATGGCACAGCCTTCTTTTCGCCTGCTTCTGGCAGACGATGAAGAAAACATCCTTAAGGGGATGGAAAATTACATACGGAAGAATACCAGATGCTTTGACAAAATTCATTGTGCAGTAAATGGAGAAGAGGCCTTGGATATTATTTATAAGTATCATCCGGATGTCATGCTGGTAGATGTGCAAATGCCGTTAAAAAGCGGATTAGATGTAATGAAAGAGGCCCTGGCAGCAGGAGTCTGCCCAAAGACCGTCATCCTATCTGGCTATGATACCTTTTCCTATGCTCAGAAGGCCCTGCGTTTGGGAGCAGTGGATTACTTATTAAAACCCTGTCGTTCCACGGAGATATTACAGAAGCTGGAATCCATTGCAGCACCCTGGCTGGGTGAAAGGGAGGAAGGTCCAGGACCGGAGGGAAATATATTTGTAAAGACAGCCATGGAATATATGATGGACCACATGTCCGAGGATGTGAACCTGGGAATGGTAGCAGAGAAGGTAGGAGTGTCCACCGCTTATTTATCCACCCTGTTCACCCAAAAGCTTGGCTGCGGCTTTATTGATTATTTAAACCGGCTGAGAATTGAATGCGCCCGTGAATACATGCACGACGGCCGTTTAAAGGTATATGAAATCGCATATAAAGTAGGATATCATGATGAGAAATATTTCTCTAAGGTATTTAAAAAGGTGACAGGGCAAAGCCCCTCTGCCTATCGGAGGAATATTGGAATAGGAGAATGAGATGAAAGTTTCATGGAATGTCACCACCTATGAAAATGGAAAAGCAAAAACATGGACAGAAGAAATCCAGTCCGTAACGGATGAAGGCCAGGAACGGGAAGCTGTGAATCTTTGTCCGGATTTTACCTACCAGACCCTGGAAGGCTTTGGAGGAACCCTTACGGAAGCGGCTGCCTATACCTGGCACCAGATGGGAGAAAAGGTCCGGATGGAATTTTTAGAGGCCTGCTACGGAGCGGATGGACTGGGGTATACCCAGGCCCGCATGGCCATTGACAGCTGCGACGCCTGTTTAGGAAATTATTCGGCCATGGACCAGGAGGGGGATGAAGAGCTTAAAAGTTTTTCTTTAAAAAGAGATGAAAAGTATATACTTCCCTTTTTAAAGGCAGCGGAAAAGGTCAAAGGAGAAAGTATCTCCGTTATGCTTTCCCCCTGGAGCCCGCCTCCATTTATGAAGACGAATGGGGAGAAAAACCACGGCGGTAAGCTTCTGGAAAAATATTACGGCCTGTGGGCAGATTATCTGTGCCGGTTTGTAGAGGAATACCGGAAGAATGGTGTATTCGTGAAAAGGCTCAGCATTCAGAATGAGCCTGATGCCACCCAGATTTGGGATTCCTGCCGGTATGACCCAGGGGATGAAAAAAGGTTTTTAAAGGATTTTCTCTATCCGGCCATGAAACGCCGGGGGCTTTCGAAGGTGGAGCTTTTCATCTGGGATCACAATAAGGAGCGGGCCTTGGAACGGGCGTTAGCAGTCATAGATGAGGAAACCCGTTCAATGGTGGAAGGGGTGGCCTTTCATTGGTATTCCGGGGATCATTTTGAGGCTCTGGATATGATACGGGAGCGATTTCCGGAAAAAAAGCTGGTATTTTCCGAAGGCTGCGTGGAATACAGCCGTTTTTCCTCAACCGATCAGCTTTCCAATGCCAGAATGTATGGCCATGACATTGCCGGAGATTTAAACCACGGAGCCTGTGCGTTTATAGACTGGAACATTCTTTTGAATTCCCAGGGAGGGCCAAACCATGTGAACAATTTCTGCGATGCTCCCATGATGTACGATGTGGAAACAGGAAGGCTGGAAAAGAAGCTTTCCTATACCTATATCGGCCACTTCAGCCGCCATCTCCTTCCGGGAAGCGTCCGCATTGGCATGAGCCGCTACACGGATGAAATCGATGTGACTGCTTTTAAGCGCCCGGATCATAAGCTGGCTGCAGTTCTTATGAACCGGACAGAACGGGATATGCCGGTTTATTTAAGACTGCAGGGTCAGATGGTGAGGCTTACGGTTCCAGGAGACGGAATCGGCACCGCACTTCTGGAAATAGAATAATCCAAACTGAACTGATAAAAGAGGAGGAATTGGAATGAGAATCATCACGACAAATGCGGCTGAAGATCAATATTTCCAGGAGTCTGAGGCCTGTTGGTCAAACTGTCCGGACCAGGAAAGAAACTTAATAACCATTTATCCTGGCAAGCGGTATCAGCCTGTTTTAGGATTTGGAGGAGCCTTTACCCAGGCAGCAGGCTATGCCTGGTCATTCTTAAGTGAGGAGAAAAGGGCAGAAGCTTTGGAAGCGTATTTTTCTGAAAACGGTTTGGGCTACCGCCTGTGCAGAACCCATATTAACAGCTGTGACTTCTCCCTTGAAAATTATTGTTATGTTAAGGAGGGGGATGAAAGCCTGGAGACCTTTTCTGTGGAATGTGATGAAAGCTATCTTCTTCCGTTGATACGGAAAGCCAGGGAAAGAGCTGGAGAGGATATCGTTCTTCTGGCAAGTCCATGGAGTCCGCCTTCCTTTATGAAATCCAATGGGGATATGAACCACGGAGGAACGCTGAAGCGGGAATATTGGAAGACCTGGGCGAGATACCTGGTGAAATATATCGGGGCTTATGAGGAAAAGGGAATTAAGATTACCTATATTTCCATTCAGAATGAGCCAAAGGCTGTTCAGGAATGGGATTCCTGTATCTATACGCCACAGGAAGAGAAGGAGTTTGCACAGGACTTTTTAATTCCAGCGATTTTAGAGGCAGGTCTTGATGTGAAAATATTGGCCTGGGATCATAATAAGGAACGAGTCTACGAAAATGCCTGTGTCTATTTCCAGGGAGGGGGAGATGCTGTCTGGGGGGAGGCCTTTCACTGGTACAGCGGAGATCATTTTGAAAATCTTCAGATGGTCAGCGAAGATTTCCCGGGTAAAGCCCTTATCTTTACCGAGGGTTGTGTGGAATACTCCAGATTTAATGAGGGGAATCAGCTGGAGCAGGCGGAAATGTACGCCCATGACATGATCGGGAATTTCAATCATGGCTGCCAGGCTCACATTGACTGGAACCTGTATCTGGATGAAAAGGGAGGACCCAATCATGTGGGAAACTTCTGTGCGGCTCCTATTATGATCCATACAGGAGATAAGACCTTTGAAAAGCAGCTGACCTATTATTACATTGGACATCTAAGCCGGTATGTGAAGCCTCAGGCAGTTCGGATCGGAATTTCCCGCTATACGGATAAAATAGATGCCTGTGCATTTTTGAATCCGGATCAATCCATAGTCACCGTTTTTTTAAACCGGACGGACAAAGATATGGAGGCCTATTTGAGAAAAGGTCCGCAGGTCTGCACGCTTTCATTAAAGTCTCATTCCATGGTGACTGTGATAGAGAATCAACATTAAGGCCTTTCCTTCTCTTTCGGTGTCTTTGTGAAAAGAATTTTATTAACCGCTCAGATCTGGCATATAAGTTGAGAAAAACTGCATCGGAACCAGTTCCGATGCAGTTTTCTGGTCTGTAAAAAAAACATAAGAAAAAGGTTGACTTTTGTCAAACGCTTTGGTATGATATAACTCGCCGCTGAAAACGGCGGCAAATTTTCTACAAAACACATCGATGAACGATGAAAAAAGTTTTGAAGAAAATGAAAAAAATGGTTGACAAAAACAACCGAACATGATAAACTTTAAAAGTTGCTGCTGAGACAGTAACACAGAAAAAAGCACTTTGAAAACAGAAGATTGAACAGTATGTAAAACCCTGAAAATTCTAAAAAATAAGCTATGTTTGATGGCTTTGAATGAGAAAATTTCAGAACGAATACAAGCAATTGTATACGAACCAAACAACAAGTAAAACGGGAAATAAATTAGCTAGTTAGTTGATTTTGACCCCGGATTGAACACCATTTAATTTGAGAGTTCGAT
>POVV01000340.1_pt1 | contig 33347 bp, 36 predicted proteins | sample 1560271 | NCBI WGS metagenome assembly POVV01 (sample SAMN08337232, study PRJNA429181) | Bioreactor metagenome, whole genome shotgun sequencing project. | biome: cows' rumen and soil; feature: anaerobic; isolation source: anaerobic chemostat enrichment culture, galacturonate as sole carbon... | reverse complement strand
CATCTCTCCATATGTAATAATCCCGGAAAGGATTATCCTTTGATTTTCTGCTTTCTAAAAACCATGAATGCTCATCTGAGGTGTGGTTTACCACAAGATCCATAACCAGTTTGATTCCCCGTTTATGCAGCTCTTCTAAAAGTCTGTCAAAGTCCTCCATGGTTCCAAATTCCTTCATGATGTCACGGTAATCACGGATATCGTAGCCATTGTCATCGTTTGGCGAATCGTACACGGGAGACAGCCAGACCACATCGATCCCCAGTTCTTTTAAATAGTCCAGCTTGCTTATGATCCCTCCTATATCACCGATCCCATCCCCATTGCTGTCACAGAAACTTCTGGGGTAAATTTGATATACTACAGATTCTTTCCACCATATTTTCATAGTCTTCTCCTTTCTACTACAATATATTTATGGTTAATGTGCCTGAACAGCCAGTCAGGTCACGATCCATCTAATCCAATACATAATCACGCAACAGAATAAGAAACACACTGGCTGTCCAGGTAAAACCGTGATCCCTCAGGCCCCGCCCGTCCAATGCACTGTAATTTTCATAAAATCCATTTTCTGCACAAAGTCTGCAGAAACGTTCCGCATAAAAACGTGCCTCTTTCTGTCTGCCGCACTGTCTTAAGGCATCTGCCAGAATCATGGCAGCGGCTGGCCAGACCGCTCCCCGCCAGTATCCGTCTTCTTCAAACAGCATGCTGTTAAAAGGCTCTGATGCAAACCCCCAGGAACCGGCCAGATGGCCTTTCTTTAATAGCGCTGAAATCAGATTTTCCCGGAGCTCTTTTGGAAGGCGCTCCCCAAGAATCAGGGGAAGATACAAAATCAGGGAATCGGAAGGAACAACCTCCATCTCAGGGATCTTCACCGCTTCAAACCGGCCATCTCTCACAAAATAGGCCAACAGCTTAGAGAGCAGATTTTCCCCCTTTTCCTTCCACGCTTCCGCCTCTGACAGCCACCCAAGCTGCCTTGCCGTATGCTCCAGAAACTCCATCTGCAAGACAAGCCAGGCAGATAAATCCGGCGACTGGACCGGCAAGCCCAGACGGAAAACGGTGGCATTGTCCCAGCCGGAATCATTGCCATGCTGATAGGTAGGGATACCGTTTTCCTCTAACCGGTAGGTCAGCCACCAATCGGTGAAGGAGGCGGCGGAACGATACAGCCTCTCCTTTACATCCCTGCCCGGATCATGGATCTGAAACATTTTCTTTAGAATAAATCCCTGGACCGGAGGCTTTACAAAGGAACGGATGATCGTCCTTGCCTGGTAAGCATCGGGGTACGCGCCATACTCATCCTGTTGGTCCGCCATGGCTAAGAACTGGCCGTATGCCAGCTCCGGATGGGACGAGACCAGGGCAAGGCCGTTAAAGGCATAATCCCAGCTCCATACAAGATTCATCCAGTTTTTTGTCATGACCATTACCGGCCTTTTGATATAACCGGAAGGCTGGAGCACGGAATGCCACAAAACATAGGCTGCTTCCCTTCCGGCTTTTTCAAAAGCAGGATCTATCCCCTTTAAACCGTTCGTGATCCCTTTTTCAAACTCCAGATATTCCTCTTTTACCGTCTGGCGGCACAAGGCATAGCTCTCGTACTCTTTTTTCTGCGGACTTAAACCGGTAAGGGTGATCACGGCCATCAGCTCTCCCTTCTCCGGGCTTAGAAGAAGCTTCGTCCTGCTGCTTCCAAAGCCATTGTCCGGACATGCCGTTTGATCCTTTGCCTTTCCTTTTCGCAGGGTCACGTGGAGGGCCATATCATCTCCCGCTATTTCAAAGCTTCCATCCATGTGTTCCATCACTCTGTCATAGGAACCCGCTTTTGTCTTTGTGATCAGAACAGAGCTGTTTGATTTCAGGAGAAACCCTTCCTCATCCCCAAAGCAGATGGAGTATTCTCCTGTTTCAGAAGTTACGTCCAGTTCCCAGGGTGACATGGAAACTGCAATCGTTTCTTCCGGCTTTCCATCATCATTTACCGGTATGATAGGATAAGTCTCCTGTTGGGAAAACGCGCCGTACAGTACCCGCACCGCAATGTGGCTGTCAAATTCCTTGGTGCCATCCTGAGGATAGGAAAATGCCAAATAAGAGCCGTATCTGCTAAAGGGTACGGAGCGGATATCCAGTTGTCTCCTGTGTTCCTCCATCTGATTTCCTCCTTATCCGATGATCTCCAGCAGCTGACTGAAGGCTGACAGCTTATAATCTGCTAATAACGATTTTACCGCATCTCCCACTGCTCCGCAATCCATTCCGCCAGATTTTGCTGCCATAAGCCCTGCCTCGGCATCTTCTACTACAAGACAGTTTTCCGCCTTGCAGTTTAGCATGGCTGCTGCCTTTTGAAATACTTCCGGATGAGGCTTTGAATGGGTGATTGCATTTCCGTCAGAGACTGCGTCAAAAAAATGATCCAATCCCAACTGCTTTAAGATCAGTCCTGCGTTTTTGCTGGAGGAGCCGATCGCCAGTTTCATCCCCCGTTTTCTAAGCTCCATCAGCGTATCCTTTGTTTCCTCTGACAAATCGGAAAGGGTCATGCCTTCCAACAGCTTTTTATAACCCTCATTTTTCTTCGTTAGATATCTTTCCTTATCTTCTTCCCTCATGACCTTATCATACCGTTCCAGTATGATATCAAAACTCTCCTTCCGGCTGACACCCCGCAGCCGGTTATTGATGACCTCATCAAAATAAATCCCCAGCTCATCTGCCACCTCTTTCCATGCAAGATAGTGGTAATGATCGGTATGGCAGATCACTCCGTCCAAATCAAAAATAACCGCTTCATAGGTTTTCTTTTCCATATAAACAGATGCTCCCGGTTCCACCCTGCTGTTTCTTCCGAATACCATAAGCGATACCGGGCAGCTTCCGTTGTTTGCGATCGTAACGCCTTTCTTATCCACTGTAACCATCAGCTTCTGGCCCTTCCATACCAGCGGAAACCGAAGCTCTTCCCAGGCCTTAGGAAGCTTAGGATTAATCTCCAGGCCGCCGCGGCGGATCCTCAGCCCTCCAAAGCCCATGACGCAGCTTAACCAGATCCCTCCGATGGAGGCACTGTGAATTCCTTCCTCCGATGATTTCATATTAGGTCCCAGATCGATGGAGCAGGCCGCCTGATGCATCTGGTAGGCCATGTCCTCCATTCCGTAATCATTGGCTAGCACTGCATGAATGCAGCGGCTTAAGGATGAATCATGAAGGGTCTTATCTTCATAAAATACAAAGTTTTTCCTTTTTGTTTCCAAGGAGAACAAATCAGGCATCACAAAATCCAGCATGACGGTATCGGCCTGTTTGGAAACCATGAGTCCCCCCATCTGCTCCATATTATAATCCTGGTGGATTAAAAGGACCTTTCCGGAGGCCTTATATGGTGCCAGATCAATGGACTCTAAGCTCATATACTGGTCGGTCTGAGGGACAATACCGTTTTCCCCGGGCACCGGTAGGTAGAGCTTTGCCCTCTTTTCCTTCAGTCTCTGTTTTAACTGGTCAAAATGGAACTTCTCATCCAGCCGGTCTGAAACCTCTTTATTTTCCTTTGGCAAAGCTTCAATAATACGCTCAGCCAGCCCCATATTATAATCCGCCATATAATTGGTATAGGCATTATTATCCACATGCTCCTTATACTCATCCGGCCCGATCACATCAAGGATTTCGTAACAGCTCTTTTTCTCATTCCATTCCAGGCGGCTGGACCAGAAAAGTGCCGTATCCAGTATGATCTCATATCCGTACCGGTCCATATAGTCCTGATCTCCAGAGGCCTGGTAATACTGCCATACCGCATAAGCCACATCAGCGCTGATATGGTGCTCGATTAATCCTGTCAGGCACTTTTGCACCTTGCCAGTTACCACGTCGGTACCAAGATATAAGGGAGTTACCTCGCCGTCGTCGATCCAGGCGCACTCCCATGGATACATGGCCCCTTCCCAGCCGTTTTCAGCGGCCTTTTTGCGGGCGCCGTAGAGATTTCTGTAGCGGTATTCCAGAAGGGTCCTGGCGGTTTGGGGTTCCGTAAGGGTAAAATAAGGCAGGATAAACATTTCCGTATCCCAAAAGGAATGGCCCTTATAGCCTTCTCCTGTCAGAGCCTTTGCAGCGATCCCCACCCGGTTGTCGTCCTTTTTCACCATGATATTCAGATGATACTGGGCAAACCGGAGGGCAAGCTGGTCAAAATCATCATTTCCCCGTATGGTCACTTCATGCTCTTTCCAGAATTTTTGCCAAACTTCCGCTGACTCCGCCAGCAGTCTGTCATATCCCTTATCAAATTCGATCTGTAAGCACTCCATGCCGTCTGCTTTCAGCCGTTCCGACATACCGGAATGCTCTTCTTTTTCATAAGCCAGATCCCTGGAGGAATGAAAGCAGGATATCTTTTCTAAGCGGATGGTTTCACCGGCCTCTGTTTTCACGGACCAGCGCAGATCCATATTTCTTCTTCCCATAACCGGAAGAGGCTTTTCCTCCCGGCTTATCCTGCAGGCACTGTGGACCGCCGCCAGCACCCGGGACTCGGTGGTTTCCGCCAGAAACTGCATGGTGATGCCGTCATAGATCCTGCGCCTTAAATTCTCAAAATGCATGGCCCCATGGTTTGTCACATCCCCATGAATTCCTGTTTCAATCACCAGCTGCGCGCTGCCGTCACAGGACAGCTCCAGGCATTCTGCCGCAGCATGTTCATTTTTTAAGGACACAAACCGTTTAAAAACAGCCGTTACCAGAGTCTTGGACGGACATTCCCACACAACCTTTCTGGTGGTTTCTCCGTTCTTTAAGTTCATGATCCTGGAATACTCCATGACCTTACCTGACTGCAGGTTCAGACGGTATCCGTCAACATAGATATCCATAGCAGTTACATCAGGAAGATTAGGAAGCTCCGTCACCTCTTCATCTCCCGCTTTATTAAAGGTTCCGGTGATGAACGTGTTCCTCACCTCTTCCACATACCGCTCTTCCAGAGCGTTCCGCATTCCTATGTAACCATTTCCCTGGGCAAAAACCGCCTCGTATTTTCCCAGGTTCCGGGCATCAAATTCCGTTTCTTCCATCAGCCAGTTTTTTAAATCTCCCTGACCCTTCAAAAAATTCATTGTGTTAATCATTATGCTCTCCTATATTGTCAGCCTTTTACTCCTGATGCCGCAACGCTGGCCTGTACCTGCTCCTGGGCCAGCGCATATAAAATGATGCCCGGAAGCACGACAAGGGTCAAAGCGGCAAACAGCTTTGTGTAGTCATATGAAAATGATTCGGTAAAAAATTGCAGTGCCACCGGCAGGGTCCTGTTCTTATTGGAAGAGGTCAGCAGGGAAGCGTAAAAAAATTCATTCCAGTTATTCAAAAACATAAGGATCCCGGCCGTAGCCAGCCCTCCTTTTGCCAGAGGAAGATTGATCTGGAAGAACACCCGGAGAAAGCCTGCCCCTTCCAGCCTGGCCGCCTCATCTAAGGATGACGGAATGGACATAAAGGTGGATTTTAAGATAAACACGGACATTGCCAGCCCCATGGATAAGTAAACCACCGCCAGACCCCAGATATTGTCATACAGATTTATCTTCATGATCAGGGAAAAGATGGGCTGTGCCTTGGAATGGGAAGGGACCAGAAGGGTAATGGTAAACAAGGCAAAAATCAGGGATTTACCTGGAAAACGGTACTTTCCGATCACATAAGCGCCCATGGCAAAGAAGAGCAGCGACAGGAGCGTTGAGGTAATGCAGACCAGAAAGGAATTGACCGCGTACCGCAGAAAATCGTATTTCTCAAATAAGTATATATATGGTTCAAAACTTATGGAAGTCGGCAGTGTAAACGGATTTCCAAGAATCTGGGCATTTGTTTTAAAAGATGACATGATAACCCAGAGAATCGGAAAGACCGATATGATCACAGTAAAGACCATAAGAAAATACATACAAAACACAGTAATTTTTTTCTTCATTTCGCCCCTCCTCCTAATAGATGCTGTCATTCATACGGAATGTAATATTGACAGCTGCCAGAATGATCAGGCCCAAAGCAAACATGATCATACCGTTGGCATTGGCGTATCCGTATTTCATATCAGATATGGAATTGACCAGTATTAACGGTATATTCATGGTATCGTCCCCAGGGCCGCCTGCAGTCGTCAGCCTGATCTGTTCATACATGGCGATCCTGGAAGTAATGGAACAGATCACTCCGGTTCCAATGGCATTTCTGCAAAGGGGAAGCATAATATGGCGGGTCAGCTGCCACGGGGATGCCCCGTCTACCCTGGCCGCTTCCACCACTTCCTCCGGGACCGCCATCAAATCATTTAATACCACCAGGGTTACAATCACCGCATAAAAAATCCAGGTGCATGTAACCGCCCAGAATGCATATGGGGACTGGAAGAACCATTGGACATGAAAGTCCGGTGAAAACTTTCGGATCAGGTTATTTAAAATACCCATATCGTCATTGAAGATGAATTTATAAATCATGGCCCAGGCAGCCGCTGAGATCACGTTAGGCACCATAAAAATCACTCTGGTGAATTTCCAGCCTTTGGGCTTTGCATACAGGACAAATGCCATCAGCACGCCGAATCCCATATGGAGAGTGGCGGCAATCACGGACCAGGCAAGAAGGTTTTTCAAAGATATGAGAAAGGTTTTGGAATGAAAAAGATCGATGTAATTTTTAAGCCCTATGAAGACCGGTTTGTTGAAGCCATCCCACTTGGTAAAGGATGTGGCGATTACTGTAAGGATTGGTGATAAGTAAAACAGCAAAAATATCAGGAGGGAGGGCAGCAAAAATAAGTAGCACCACTTATAATTTCTTCTCTCCAAAACAGTGGAATTTGATTTTCCTGCTTTCATTTTCTTCCCCTCTTTCTAAAAAATACTGCTGCATTACACCTGTTTACACAGGCTTTTGCAACAGTATTTAACCGAATTCCCATGTTACGATGTTTAGTTTTTAGCTTCTTCCGCCTTCTGAGTCAACTGGCTGCAAAATTCCTCCGGCGTAAGGGTTCCGTCCGCAAGCTTAGGAAGCAGCTTTCCAAATTCCGTATCCGCAACAGAAGCCGGCATCACATCGAAAATAGATGCGGTGTATCTGGTATTTTCATCCATGCTTTCGGCAAGCTGGGATAAGATGCGGTTTTCTGCCTGTTTCTTTAAGAATTCGTCGCTGTAATCAAGCTTCGGAGCCACTCCGCCTTCAGTCAGTACCAGCTGCTCGATTTCTTCCTTGGAATCACGGAAAGCAAAGAAAGCTTTTGCCAGCTCTTTTTCCTCATCAGAAGCGGTATCTGCGATCCAGAATTCACCGAATACCCTGGGATTGGCAATAGCAAAATTTCCTGGATAAATATCTGATGTCACTTCCTCACCGGTAAATCCATTTGACCACTTGTCTGCTGATTCTTCATCAAAATCAGAGGCCATCCAGGAACCGTTGCATATAAGGGCAGCACTCTTGCTCATAAATGCATTGGCTGCATCTGCGTAAGCTGCGCCAATGGTATTGGCTGATGCATTGCTCTGAAGGAGTTTCTGAAGAATGGATATAGCGGAAACGATCTTTGCATCGGTGTAATCATACAGCTTGTCATCCACATACTGAGCCAGATACGTCTCTCCCCCCTCCTGATTGGCAATAAGGGCAGTAAGGAGAAGTCCTGATGTCCAGGCATTTTCCGCAGTCTGGAATGCAAACTTGTTATCTCCCATGCTTTCCATGAACTCGTCAAGTTTCATATCCTTAATGGCTTTATCCGGCTTATACATGGTATTGTTATAATACAGACCCACAGGCTTTAGTACGGAAAGGGGCTTGCAGATGAGTTTTCCGTCCACGGTGCAGTAATCCATGGAGTCATCAATCCAGTTATTTTTTACCTCCGGGTTAGCATTTGCAAAGTCGCTTAAGTCATATGCCATGCCATTGGCAAGAACTACGCTCTTAAACCACTGAAGATCGATACCACCGGAGCCAGGTGCGTGGACAATGGCTGGAAGCTTATTCTGCTGGGCCAATTGCTTAATCTTTTCCGCATACTGGGCCTGAGGAACCTCCTCGATCACGATCTTATACTTGCCTGCGTACTTCTGATTAAACCGTTCTACTTCAGGGAGAAAGAAAACAGCACCAACATTTTCACCTGCCAGATAGGTTGGAAAAGTCATCTGTATTTCCTTACCCGATGCATTATCAGAATTGCCTGCCCCTGGTGCCGTTGTTTTACTGTTCCCACCGGAACAGCCGCTGATCACCGCTGCCGCAGCCATAACAGCTGCCATAATCCCCGCCAATTTTCTTTTCATAAATTTCCTCCTTAATATTTTTTTACAATTGCTTCACACTCTTGCCTTCCTCAAGAAAATATTTCGTCATATGAACTCTGGAATACTTTTCGTCATTCACCATTTTCATGAGAAGCTTTGCCGCATCGTAACCTTTTTGCCACATGTTCTGGTTGATGCGGGTGATAAAAGGATCAATGTATTTCATAAAGTAGTTGCCGTCATAACCGGTAATGGAAAAATCTTTTGGGCTCTGATATCCCAGCTCCTGAACTGCTCTTAAAACGCCTATGGCCGTTAAGTCACTCATGCAGACAAACGCGGTCCCAGCCTCCTCTTTATATTCCTTCAGCAGTTTCTTTGTTCCTTCATACGCTTTCTGTTCCATAAAGTCCGTATAGATCACTTTGCAGCTTTTGGGATCAATGCCGTTCTTTTCAAGGGCATCTAAGTAACCCTGTTGACGTCTGATGGAAACATCGGACTTTTTCCGCCCATAAACAAGAATCAGTTTCCGGTGTCCACGATCGATCACGTACTGGGTGACCTGCTCAAACGCCTTTCTGTCATCTGTCATGACTGCTGATGTGCATGCTCCGTCCAGCTGGATATCAATGGACACACAGGGCAGGGCGGAGTGAGGCAGGCTTTTTACCAGAGGATCCGTTATCCTGAGTCCCATAATTACGGCTCCTGATAATGAATATTCTCTGCAAAATGTGTCAAAATCCTTTTTTTCCTGTTCTTCCTTCCCAATGGAATACATGGCAAGATTGATCTCATGCTTCATCATGTAGGTATAAGCTCCCTGGATAACATTCATCATGAACTCGTTAGACTGGGCCTCTTCCAAAAGTCCGCAGATGAGTAAAGCCACATTCTTTTTGTTCTTTGAAGACAGATTTTTGGCACTGGTATTGGGAACATACCCAAGTCTTTCCGCCGCCTCCACCACGCGCGCCCTGGTTTTGGCCGATACATCGCTGTATCCGTTTAATGCTCTTGATACTGTACTTACTGATAATCCCGTTTCCTGTGCCACGTCATAAATTGATTTTGCCATTCTACACCTCATTTTTCCAAAAACGTTTTTGGTCTTTGGTTTTTTTTAACACTTCGTTTTAGAAGTGTTGCATGAAATACCTATTTGCGAAAACGTTTTTGATGATTACAAAATAACATTTTCTTAGGCTTGTGTCAATATATTTTATATTGTTTGTTATAAATGCTGAATTATTGTCGTAATTTTTAGGCATATTGTCCTACTGGCGTTTGTTTGAGAAGGTTGTTCTCATTTCTTCCACGCGGATGGGAGCTATTCCTTTCTGTTTCGAGTGATATAAAAGAAAAGTACTATGAGAAATGAAAGGGTTTGTGCAATGGTGATGCGGACAGTCAGTAGTTCATCCACGCCGGAAGATGTGACTACATGCAGCAAATTGGCCGTGGTGTTATTTACAAAATGAGCCGCCATTCCTGCCCACAGGGATCCTGTAAGTTTGTAAAGCATACAGTACTGAATTCCAAGCAGAGTACTGGTGATCACCAATATCAGGCCGGTTATAAATGCACCTGCCATGGACTGACTGCCGTCTATTACATTTCTTAAGGGCTGCATGATATGCCATACTCCAAAGAGAACGGAAGACAGGATACATACCGCAGGAAAGGAATGCTTTTCTTCTGCCAGCCGGACAAACAGTCCCCGGAAAACTCCCTCTTCCATTATTACATTGATCAGGTTTCCTGCTATACAGATCATGATAAACAGAATGCTGCTTTGCATCCCCCGGTTGCCTAAAACGGAATAGCTGGTAACGTAAAACTTAAGTCCTGAAAAATCGCCTGTTGACGATTGAATCAGGATTTCAATTCCATAGCCTACAGTAAAAACAACGGCACCAAGCAATGCTCCTAATAAAATAGTTCGGAACACCTTTTCAGGAGAAAAACCGACTTCTGTCCATGAATACCGGAAAAGTGGAATGGAGATCCCAAGCAGTAGAATACCGGCCAGTTTATGTATAAATGCTTCACCGAACATTGATTGGTCAGTACGGAATATAAAATATTCTATTGTTCGGAATGCAAAGCAAATGGCATAGAGTATAAGAATGATTGGAATTGGGTTTCGTTTATAATCCAGCATATGGTTACCTCTCTGAATGTTGGTTATTAAGTTGAAAAAATTTCGCTGCAGCTGATTCATTGGATCTTCTTCTGATAAATCCATGGGATGCACAATTATCTGATATACAGGCAATTTTAGCATAGTGTATGAATATTTTCCAGTATCTTTAGACGTCTTTAGACGGCTTCCATATTTTTAGACGGGGCCGGATTGCCGGGCTCCCGTCTTTTTTTCAGACTATATGCAGAACACCTTTTTCATCTGTGCTCAGATTCATCTTTCCGTCAAACATGCTTCCGTCTTCCGTGACCCGGTATAGCTCTTCTTTCCAGATGATCCACTGGTTTTTTGCCATAGAACCGTTGTTATTTAGATAATACCATTTGCCATCTGACCCGGTTTTCCATGTATCTTTTACCATAAATCCGGCACCATCGAACCAGTACCAGTTTTCTCCGTCCTTATACCAATCGTTCGTAACATAATTTCCGGTATTCCCTAAGTAAAATCTCCAGCCACCTTCTTCTTCAATCCAGCCGGATTTATGCTGCTCTTCTGCCAGTGCTGCTTTAAAGCTATCCCAGGTATGTTCGGTATGATTGTATACATAAGGATTGGGACAGATCTTTCCCGTTACATCATAATGGCGGATTACGTGATCCACCGGAACGTTGTACTGTTTCATTAGTTCTTTTGTCAGCTGGGCTGCGGCGGCTACTGTTGCATCTTCAAAATACCAGTCTCTGCTTGTATCTGACTGACTTCCTTTGTTCCTGACACAGAGCTCTATTCCCAGACTGTTGCTGTTGCGGCATTCCGGATGGGTATATGTTTTTGCTCCGCAATGCCATGCAATATCTTTGTCCTCAACGGATTGCCATATTTCTCCGCTGAATCCGACAAAATAATGGGCACTGGCTCCAATGTATTGGGAGGCGTAATATTTACAGTTTGCTTCTGCTCCTCCGAGAGCTCCTACGTAGTGTATTACAATATATTTTATTCGGTCTATTTGACCGTTGCTGTAGTTGTATGGTGTCAATAGTTTCTGAACTTCCATATTAAATCCCTTCCCTTAGGCCCACAAAGCCCATCTCGTCTGCATCAAAGGATTCCCTGAAACGTTCAATCTCAGTGTAATCGGAATTCTTTAGATTCTCCTGTATTCCCAGCAGCTCTATGTTTGGCATAGTTTCTGTTGCTTCACTTTTAACCATTAAGTCACCTTGTCCTTTTTGTATTATTATATGATGGATGGGGTGGGAATGTACCGGAGGAGGGAGATGGCTTTTAGGCGCTATCACGATGTTTGTGATTTTTTGTTTAATAGGTCTATGGCATTAATTAAGGCCGCCGGGAGAGGAAGGCCCATAAGGCCTGCATTCTCTACGATGGATATAAGCTCGTTTGCCATAAATCCGATGATGACTGTGTCGCGTATGTAGGGGGTGCCTAGGGATAGGTCTAGACGGTGGGCCACCAGTACAAATAGGAGCGTCATACACTTCCTGCATAAGCCTTTAAATCCTGCTTTCGATTCAAGTGTTCCGGATTCTGTTTTTATACTTTTATGGAATACTCCGGCTACTGCGAGGCCTGAAAGAAAATCAATGGCCATGAAAAGTATTAATGTTCCGATACCGGTATCCCACCCTCCAAATAAAGATACTATGAAGCTGCCCACAGTTCCTGCTATCGCACACAATATATTTTTCATCCTCATTTCCCTCACTTTTTCTCATACTCTCTCCCTGTGATCTCCAGGAACTCATCGGCATTGATCCAACGGCCTACAGCATTCCATACCATTCCCTCTGACCACAGACCTGCATCGTAAAATCCTTTTACCTTTTCAAACTTACTCATATTATTCTCCTTCCAAAACAATACCGGTCATCATAGCTAAATATGATACTTGGGCATTCAGTGGCGGCATCTGCTGTTCAGCGGTAGCGATGTTATCAATCACCGTTTCGTTCCCACTATCATCTACGCGGTAAAAGACTCCTTCGCGGTACTTATCACCGATCTCACATGGATACTGTAGGCAGTCAACTGCAAATGCCTCATCTCCATAAGAACCTCTTGTAAGCCAGTTGGCCATTTCATAGTTGTCACACACTATAATGTTTTTAATTTCGTCTTCGTAAATCTGTGCAAAAACCTGATGTATAATCATCGTATCAACCTCCTTTGTCAATATCCCCATCTTATTAAACAGATACCAGAACCACCCGCAAATCCAGATCCTCCTGCCGATCCGTATTGGTATCCACCACCACCACCACCACCGGTTCCTGCGGTTCCATTAGAGCCTGAATTACCCATCGCGTCGCTACCATTTCCTCCACCGCCAGCACCGCCATATCCTCTGTTTGTGTTTGTGTACTGTCCATTTCCACCGCCTCCGCCTCCGCCTGCATAAAGAGTATTGGAGGACTCTCCAAAAGCCCTTGTGGTAGTTTTTTGGCCGCTACCGCCATATCCATATGGGTCACCAGTAGCTCCGTTGGAACCATCTGCCCCCCCATTTCCTCCATTATAGCCAGCGGTTGACCCACCACCGCCACCTCCTGAGCCACCTGCACCACCTGGGGTAATAGCTGCTTCTTTTCCTCCATTCGCTGTACAGTAATTTGTTCCACTAATCATCACATAGGAGGTGCCTCCACCTGTACCGGATGTCATGGAAGCTCCGCCAGACCCGCCAGACCCCACAACTATAGATATTTGTTGTCCTGGAGTAACAGAAATGGCCTTTTGAGTAGCAGTATAACCTCCTCCACCGCCGCCGCCGGCGGCATATTTAGTTCCACCTTTATCTCCTCCAGCACCTCCGCCACCTCCGCCTACACAGAAAACATCAATACTTCGCACTCCCGCAGGAATCGTAAATGTGCCAGAAGAGGTAAATGATTGCTGTCCTTTTGTAGTTGCGGCTGTTGCGGTATATGTGGTTGCACTTACCCATTCTGCCCCGTCCTTGACAGCATAGGAAAATGCCCGGAAATAGTAGGTGGTTCCTCCCGCAAAGCTTGTCACAGCAGTACTGGAAGTTCCGGATGCAACAGAATTATTTCCGGATCCCATATAATATCTAGTTCCATCTGTAATACTCATCGGGTGAGACCCTGTCTTTCCAACAATAATAACTCCTGAAAAGGGTCCCTTTACAGGGTTTTGCCATGTAAATACAATCGCCGTGGATGAGTACACGGCAACACTAAAAGACAGAATACTGTTTACTGAGAGAGTCCCTGTAAGTTTACTTCCATTCACCCATGCAGTCTGCCCGCTTATTATCTGCGCTGCCGTTGCCGTCGCACTGGTCTGATTTGCCAAACTGTTAGCTGTAACTTTACCTCCCCCATTGTGGAAACCGGCAGGCACCGTATAGGATGCACCAGCATTCAAACTCAGGGACACCGCACCATGGTTTACCATAGAACCTGTTCTCTTAATCTTTGGATTCGAATTATAATATGTTTTTCCTTCCAGTACCTGACTATCTGATACGTCACCGGTAAGTTCTAATGTCCCCTCCACCACTTCATCAACAGAATCTGATGTAATTGCTTTATACCCCTTTAAAACCTCTGCCTTTGAAGCTGTACACTCATCAGAACCTGCTCCTGATCCACCAGCTCCGGAAATGATCATCTTACCCATTATCACTCACCCCTCTCAAATACACACTAAAATCTTCTGTAGGCCTTTTCTCTCCGCAATAAAATATGACATAGTCATCTTCCGATTCACCGTCTGTAATCATACTGATCAGTTTCCTTTTTAGCTTAACTTCTGCAGGAGTTAAGTCCTTTGGAGTACAGGGATGAACAGTTGGATTATCAGAAGCCTTAACTCCAGGCACCACGACCTTTTGACTATATGGAGCTTCCATACTCCACCCTGAAGCAGGGAGATTAACCAAAACTGGCTGCTGACGCCTTTCCTCCTTCACCTTATTGTAAAATGTATTGTTCAATAACTGTTCAATTACAACTGCCATCTGATCACCGTCTGCATCCGTATCTCTGGTCCAATGCTCCACCTCCAGTGTATATTCCGGTGGATTTTTTATTTTACAAAATTCCATTCCATATACCTCCTTTTGCTAAAATACTTCATCCATATCATAAATCTGAGGAATGTCAGCATCTTTTCCCTTCCGTAAAAATGTCCGATAAGCCACCAAATCTCCATCTTCATCAAAAAGTCCCATTTCTGATATTTCCTTACCAGTCAGATCTCCTGCTTCCAAAGTAGCAGTGTACCGGCAACTGGTATGGTCCTCACTTACATATACATAAGCTTCCACGTCCTTTTTCATCAGTTCATTATAAAGACCAATTTCATTTCCCGTGGTGTTTTTAGGAGCACCCGCTTCATTCACCCCTCCGTCACCCCAGGCTATCTTTGCGATTTTCGGCAACTGCCGGTCTCCGGCATGTGCCTCGCATAATTTTTTTCTGGCTACTACAGTCATAACACCGTTTGAACTTTCTGCCATATTCTTTCTTCCTTTCATTATTTATTATTTTTTCATATATTGATTTACAATACTGACAGTCCACCGTTTAAAGTTCTGTTACCATTCAATTTCCACTCCGAGGATAATCGATTTACAGTTGTGACTCTCACACTTGGACTTACATACTCTCTAACCTTAGCTTTTAAATACATTGCATGTTTTATCCCAGCCATCGAAACCACACGGCCAGAAAACCTCATTCTATTTTCCGTATCCATATTCAACGATACCGAATAAATCGTGTGCCACTGCTCCTTCAAAAGAACATCTTCCTGTATTCTTATTTCCCAATTTTGCTTTACCGGATAAAAATCTATTTTTTCATCACTGTCATATCCACTTAATCTTTTACTATCAAGCTTCCAAAAACCATCAAGCTTTAAATAAGGAGTATTTAGGCGTGGATAAAACTTCCCTATAAAACGAACCGCATTCTCAAGATCAATCGCACAATAAGTTTTTGATTTTATTATAAATGCCACATGCTCCAGCCAGGACCGGGTATTTTTATAAAGTTCTATTTGCCTTTTCGCTTCTAATCCATAGCCTAGCGGTATTTCATGTTCCCCCACTTGAACCAGTGCTTTAAAATAGTATGGTTTTCCTCCATATTGAAACCATTCTTGTATTTCTCCACCATCCAGTGCCGTATCTAAAAATTCTTCCAGAACCCCCGGTGTGCCTGCATGCATATACCATGCGGTTGTCTGTGTGATCAACTGCTCTTTCAGTTTTCTTGGCATCGTCTGATCATAATATTGGGTATTCAACTCCAATGCGAGAAGATCAAGCACTGGTTCAGGAACCTTACTTAATTCCCCATATACATGGCACGCTCTGGAAAACTCCTGCAGCTTTTTCATCGCCTGTCCTACTGCAAAACTGATTGCTTTTGTTTCCGGAGAAATCAGATTAACTGGCATGATATCTTTCATTTCACCATTATAAAAATCAATCATCCTTTCTTCCTCCGTATATCATAGCTATGTTGCCTGGAACCGCCATCGCAGAATCTGGTATTTCTGTAAATACGGGCTTTTGTATTTCTACCATCTTAACTCCCGCTCCCATTACAAGGTAAATTAGCTCTGAAGGATTAATATCCCTTCCTACCTTCTTCTGCCATGCTATGTAATTATCGCAGGCCATCTGGACAGCCGCCTTTATGGTTTCCTCCTTATCACTGTCTTCATTGCGGATATAATAAACAAGATCGATGTTATATTCTATTGGCCTGGGCTTTTTCACAACAACGTGGTCTGTTAAAGGCCGAACATTGCTTTTTTCCAGATACTCTCCTAGCTCTTGAAGAAATCCGTCATCAGGAATCGTTCCATCCGCCATAGTCACATAAATATCCACTTCACCAGGATTTTCTGAAATAATCCGGCATTCCCCTACCAAAGGGCTGAATGTCTTTACCCAATACTCATAAGCACGCTCCGGTCCTGCCGTAGAAAAACTGACCGGTGCCAAATAAATTCGTTCTACCAACTCTTCATCGCTTTCCCGATCCGCGCCTCCGCTGGTCTGTGTCAAATTGGATACCTTAAGAGTATAAGGGAGCAAGTCAGTGAGTGTCCTGATTTCACCTGGTAAATAACCATTTCCCTTTGCTCCGGTGGTCTGGCATTTTGAAGGAATATCTGCATAAAGTTGTCCTGGTATTATTTCCCCTTTTTCCGTAGTCTCAAAATACAGTTCCAGACCTTTTACTCTGGTCCCTTTTGGAATCACAACCTTTCTTTCAACTGCAGCCGATAAAGTAAATCGTATCATTGTGCGTGCGGGAGTTGCCTCATTCCTTTTTACTTTCTTAAAGGCAGCCAGATTGTCCAGAAATTCGCCGGTACTGTACTTTAGTAATCCCATTTTTCCCGCTCTGTCTTCATATTGGTATCCCTGGTAAATAGCAACCGCACAGGAATATAAAATCAGGCGGTATGGATCTGACAACGCAAGCGAGATTTTTTTACCAGTCAGCTCCTTATATTTTTTCTCATAATCATCTATAAGCCTGGTCTGAAGGTCCGAAAAACTTGTATCTTCAATAAAGCTGATCTCCGGATAATCGGAAAATCTGTTTTTAATATTTTCCATCAAAGTTCCTCCTTTCCTTTAAAATATATGTGAGGGGCCAATATTCCCTCTTTCTGCTCAAATACAATGTCGTGAATATTTACTCTTGGCTCATACCGCTCCACCTTTCTTGTCGCTTCCAGAAAAAACAGGCTTTCCGCAGCTTCCGGCATTTCATCCAGACATTCCCAGGAAATTCCAAACTCTCTGTCGGCAGGTTGCGCGCCGGCCCTAGTTTCAAACAGAGTGGTTAGATTACGCTTTAGTTCCTCTGCTTGCTCTCCATATATGTCCAATATGGACAATTCATATCTTTCCATTACCGCCTCCTCACAAATATTCCTGTAACGTCAAGGTAACATTGGCACGATATAATTCTCCACCTCTTAAAATAACTTCCCAGGCCTGAGAACATTTCGTTATCACCCATTTGTTTTTCCCTACCAACTGCCTTCCTATGACCAGTTCATTGGCTTCCCCTGACTCTGTCATTCGTTCCATGGTCCCTAAAAGCACCCTGGGTTTTACTCCCAGAGATGCATCCAGAGTTATATCAAAAGTTACTGTCTGCAGATCAGCCCCTCCAAATTCAGACAACGGTTTCTGGCCGATTCGAGTCGTTGTATTCCATGAAGCTGATATCTCTCTTCTCATGTTTTGAATTGTGAAAACCCTGCTGTCATTCACCCGAAAGCGCAATCCCCCTAAAAGTCCAATCATTCTTTCACTCTCCTTTCCAATGCCTCCAGCCTGCTTTTCATTTCCAATATCTCTGTCAAAGTGACGATACCTGCTTCCCCTACTAGACTGATTTGCGGGGAGTGGATTATAAAATTGCCTTTCTGAAGCATTTCATAGGAGTCTCTGTCCAGATCTTTTTTGTATTCTACCTGTTTCGGCGGCTGATCTATATCGTTCCAGAATCCCCCTAATACCACTCCTGAACTGGTATCATTGGATAAATGAAGCACAAGTACCTGGTCATTGATTTTAGGAAGTTTGAATTCCCAGTGAAAATGAAACAACGGCAATTCGGAGGTCGTGCTGTCTTTATCCGGATAATATACTCTTACTAAACCTTTTTCCGGGTTTATCGAAGAAATCCGTCCGACCCGAATCACATCCTTCATACATTTCCTCCTCTCATGGTATTAAAAGTGTTAACCCCGGATAGATCCAATACCCATTATTAGAATCCGCCCTTCCACGACGCTTTGCTTCCGCCTCAATGATCTGCTGATTGGCCTCGTATATCTCCCTGCATCTTGTACCATCACCGTAAAAACGTTTTGCAAGACTCCATAGACTGTCACCTTTCTGTACCGTATAATTATTTACCTCTTTGATGCTGCCGTCTGTCTTTGCTGCATTTTCTTTCTGATCACTGTCTTTAGAAATAAGACTTAAACTGACCTGCATATTATAAGCTCTGTCTGACAGGCTGTGGGAAATCCTTTCAATAAAATATTTTCCATCCAGGTTTCCAAAACCTGACAGTTGGACATTGGCAGTCGCATACAAAGACATTTTTGGCGGAATCGTCATCTTCATGGTTCTCTCTTTTCTATTCGCATTCCTTAAAATGCTTTCTCCTATCCGTCTGGCATCCGCCTCATTGTCCGCCTTTTGGCTTGTTTTATAAAGACGTTTTTCTGTCCCCACCATGGCTTCAACGGTTTGACCATTATTGGGATTAGTATAACTTACCTTTACTCCGGTGTAGGTTCCCTGCATAGTACTGTTATAAGACCATTTTGAAACCATTTCAGGCATGATCGTCAAAACCGGCGGCTTGTCAAAATATTGTTTTAAGTCCCATATAACCAGTCGGTTGGAATAGATTTTCATTCCTAATCCATACCTTTCGCAAAGACTTTTTAAGAAGTCACTGTCCGGCTGATTGTCCTGCTCAGTTTTTGCTACCTGGATATCCTCTGATTCGTAAACCAGCTCCAAACCATATTTTCCTGCAATTTCAGAAGCAATCAGCCTTACGGTGGCAGCTTCCCAAGTTTTTGTGTTTTCTGTTTCTTTAAAACCGGTATCCACCGGTGCTGAGACCCCATTGATGGAACAGGAAAACGGAGGGCAGGAAAACGAGAAATCATCCACCAGGAAAGCACCGCACATCACAGTCATTTTCTCTCCCTCATAGTTCCAGTTTTCAAGAATGATGGAAGGAGAAATCTTGTCTCCTTTTTCCGGCTGCCAGGTACGGCTCCATTTTAAATCACGGTCACTTAATGAAATGGATATATTATCCGATTCGTCAACGGAATCTTCATATGAAAAACCTTCTATGTACGCAGACAAATCTTTCCAGATCTCCACTCCATTGTATACAACACTTAAATATTTCTTTCTTGGATAACTCGTGGATTCTCTCTCCTTTCATGCCATATAACACAGCATTCATTTTCTCCATTCCGGCATACCGGCGATCTCCCTGTCTGGCAAGCTCGGAGTGTTTACTAGTATCCCTGCCGGAAATACAAAATAATCCAGCAAATCAAAATTGTTTCTCATTAAATGATCAAGGTATTTCTCCGCTCCATATACCTTTTGGGAAATCATGTCCCAGGTATCGCCTTGAACTGTTTTATAGTTTCCCATATTATCTCCTATATGCTACTCTAAACTGCTCATGATTATATCGCTCCAAGTAAGACTTAAATTGTTCGTAAGTCATACGTATTACTCCAGGTATTTGTCCAGAAGGCATTGTGTTCCCATTTACATAAACGGTAGGACTAAACACTGGCGCAAAAGAAGAATTATCTTCGTTAATAACTGGTGATCCTGAAGAAACCATAGAATTATATAAATCGCTATAATTGTTTGCCTGATAACTACTTTTTAAAGATTCAATATTCTTCCAAAGAATAATTTCAGGAATTTGATCAGGCAACTTTTCTGTGATCATTTTTGCAGTTTCATAATTAACCGGAATTGATGTTCCCTCATTGTTATTTCCATGATCTCTTAATAAATCATTTAATTCTTTAGCCGCTGTTTCAGCTAGTGGAAATTTTTCTCGAATAGCACCAATAAATTCATCCATGTAAATAGCGCCGGTTTCTCTGGTGGACATTACTACAGTGGACAGTGCGGTATCTTCACCAACTTCATTTCCGATAAGCTTCCACATTTCGGCATCAGAACCACTCACTGCTCTCCATGCCTTTGTATTGTCCATTGACTGCTGGGCAGCTAAAATATCTTTATCTTTAACATTTCCGCCAGATTTTTTATATAGTTCTATCATCTGTTCCATTGTCTGTTCTGGCTTCAATAAACTTTCAAGAAGCGTATATACGGCATCTTTAGTAGAACCCAACGATTTCGTGGTCACTATTGCATCTTTTAATACTTTATTAAATGCTTCCTGCCATGCTTCAGGGGTACTAATATTGCCTTTATCAACCATTGCTCCAAGCTCTTCAGATATGCGATTTTGAACCTCCGTTAACGCTGGCTCTATTTCCGGTCCATAATGATCTGCAATAACATCTTTCATTGCGGAATAACCATTCATTGTTACCTGAAGTTTCTGTCGATAATAAGACTGCTTGGTATTATTCATCAGCTCATTGTACTGTTCTTCATCTATTCCATTTTTTAAACCATTTTCTCCGGCTTCCTTTTGGACGATTAAAGAAGTAATTATTGAACTGTAAGCATCGTCAATATTCTCCATTGCTTTGCTATTATAATCTAAAATTGCCTGCTGATAATTTTGGAAAGAATCACCGGAGAGATCTGGGTCAGTTATTTGCCACTCTAACATTTCAAAATTGGCTTGGTTCTCAGACTGCGTAATTAATTCAACCAATTTCAGGGCTTCATCCTGCTTTACTTGTAATTCTTCCTCTTCCTCTTTTGATAGCCCATCTTTCTCTTTCTGTTCCAACAGCTTATTTATTTCATTTCTCTTCTGATAAAGGTCTTTTTTCGTAGATTGATAAAAGGTTCCGCTGCTATTTTTTAATTGTTCTCCCTCTTTGCTGCCTCCAAATACTAAATCAATTGCAAGACTAAGCTCATACCCTTTACTATCTACATAATCCTGGGCACCTTGCAAATAATTCTGAATGGCAATCTCATAAGCTTCAGAATCTTCCTCATCAAATTCTATTCCTACAGATAAGTTCCATTTTGTCTTGGCAATTTCATGAAGATCGTGCTTCATAGATTGATATATTTCTTTTGATTTAGCACCCGCACCTTTGAATTGATCAATTGTCTGAAATAGTCCTGATCCCAGTGTATTTTTTGCCGCTTCATTAAGTTCCTTGACTGACAGTGTTATATCACCAAAGTGTTCCTTTAAATTACTTTTAATAGCTTGGTCATTTGTCTCTTTTATGGCGGCTCCAATTCCAGCAATTCCGCCAATTACAATCCCCGCTAAAGCTACAGGCCATGCCCCAATAGCAGCCGAAATTCCGCCAGCTAAACCAATACCTATATTAGCTGCTTTAAAGGTTGCAAAGGCAGCTACAATCCCGGTTATACCTCCTATTATCACCTCCGAATGGTTCAAGAACCATTTACCTGTATCCAGAACTGATCCAAAAGACTCTCTCAGCCTATCAGCAAACTGCTTTATTAATCTGAGGGCGGTGGGAATCCCTTCCTCAAGGCTTTCTGCAAAACCTGAAATCCATTTTGTAGCTTCTTGAACAATTTCTCTCAGTTCTTCTGAAATGCCACTATATACTTCCAGTTCAATGTTCTCATACGCCCCTTTAAAAAGAGATATATCCCCTGCCAGATTATCCATTTGGATGGCTGATAACCTTTCAGCAGCTCCGGTACTTTGGTCTATGGCCTCTTTTAGCCTTAAAAACTCCTCATCTGATCCATTCATAATAGCAAGCAGTCCTGCCATACCATCTTTACCTGCAATCCCTGCTGCATACTCTTCCTTTTGTGCATCAGAAAGTCCCGAAAAGCCGGACCGCAATTTTTCCAATAATTCACCTAGGGGCTTTATTTCACCTGTGCTGTCCTTTAATGATACAGAAAGCTTTTGCATGTATCGCTCCATGGATTTTGTAGGCTCTGACAGATTGGTCAAAATCGTATTTATGGATTCACCAGCTATTTCTCCCTGTATACCGGCATTGGCCATTAACCCGGCTGCTATCGCAACATCTTCCATACTATAGCCCAACGCCGCGGCTGCAGGAGCAGCTCCATGGAACACTTTTCCCATCATATCCAAGCTAGTACTAGAGCTTACGGAGGCCTGTGCCAGAACATCAACAAAGCGTGCAGACTCTCCTGCCTGAATACCAAATGAATCCATAGTACTTGTTACAATTGCAGAAACACTCTCTAAATCTTCACCAAAGGCTGTGGCCAGATTAATGACTCCTGGCAGGCCCTTTAACATATCCTCTGTTTTCCATCCCATTCGTGTTACCGTAAAGGCTTTTTATCCCTTACTTCTTACAGTTTCCTGTAAGTTCAGCATATATCTTCACCCTCGTTATACGTTAGGTTTGATAGCGGCATACTATCTCAAATTGCCCTATAGGCAATCGTGCCGGAGACTCTTGGGAGTATTTTTGCTCTCCTTAGCGCTCAACTCCTATGCGTTACAAAAACTGCCTGATTCGCAGTTCTCTCGGTATTGGCATGACTGTTATTGCTTTACCTTCAACAGCTTTAGCTTTTACCGATTTTCCCCAGTTTGCGCAGTATATTTCTATACAGCCGACCCGATGTCAAGCCATTGCCATGCGCTCTAATTCCTGGCCTGCCATTTCGGCGGAATAACCGGTGGTTTCTCCCATCTTTCTGACCAGTGAATAGAGGAGCTTCATTTCAGAGGAAGAAGACATTGTTATTGTCTGAATCGAGTTCATCTGAGATTCTAAGTCCATACCGGTAGAGACTGAATCTTTAAGAAATTCAGTAGTTTTCTCAACTGCCACTTCTCCGCCCTTTGCTACTGTTTTAAAAAACTTATCCGAAAGGGCTTTAATTCCTTTATCCATGTCATTACTATTTGACATCTTTTATCACCTCGTCTTTCTTTCCCTATTTTCTTCCCTGGCTGTTTCCGCTACATCCCTGATCAGCCTGGCTGCCTGGCCTAAGGGGAGGGAAAAGTAGAATTCCGGGCCGGCTTTGGTATACCGACCCGCAAATATAAATGCCTTGTTCACCTTCCGGATATCCTCTGCGCAGCCTATCCCTCGAGGAAGAAAAAACGGTATACCCGGTTTTTAAGTTTAACGGAATCCCCTGCCCTCATGGCATAAAACAGTTCAAGAGGGAACCCCGTTACCTTAGAGGCAATCAGCTGAGCAAACAAAAGGGTTGCCTCCTGCATAATAATCCCGCTTCCGCCCATATTAGCATAAAGATCGTAAACAGCATTCAGATCCCGTCCAGTCAGGGTTTCCATACCGGACATATCAAGACTCTCCACCTGGATTCCCTGATACTCCACCGGAGTTTTCAGTTTAATCTTCAACCATTCTTGTTTAACATCTGTTTCTACTGCTTCCGTTACTTTTTTCTCTTTTTCCATTTTATCTTCTCCTTAACACATATCCCTTACTTGACTAAGAACATCATTTCCATTGACCACATAAACTCCGTTTAACTTATCAATTTCAAGCACTGTCTTTCCATCCAGGACAATCTTATAGTAGCTTAGTCCAAGGGTCACACTGGAGCCCATCTTAGCTCCGGATTTCATGGATCCCGGTGCAAACTTTTTAACAACTCCCCGTACGGAAATGGATACTGGCTTGTATCCGACACTGCCATTCCCTCCATCCATTCCCTGCAGAGCTCCATTTAAGGTAATATCTGTAGTCTGGGTCGGGTCCATGAGAGAAAATACATCATTGCAAAGTGACATGAACGGAATTTCCATTTCCATATCATCTACCAGCCCAATTACCGGCACTGCCATGGTTCCGCCTACACCGGCGCCTTCCAGGCTGTCCGTCAAATTAGTGATTTCCGGGAGTTTCACTTCTTCGGCAGTACCGATCAATTCCTTCCCACCTCTGTATACTGTATATCTGTTGATTAAATGAAGTTTTAACATATTATTCCTCCTTCGCTGACATTGCATTTTCAAATGCTGTTACATCAAATTCTTCAATTGCCTGAATATATTCTGCCGGTGTATAAGGCGCAAAATGAATTCTTACCTTCATATGTCCAGCCAGAATATCTGATATTGTATTCTCATCCTTACGGTACTCAGCGTAAAGTCCTGCACACATACCTGCTGCCATCAGGCTGTTTCCCCAAATATTAAAGCTGTTGATGATGTCATCCACCATCCTTTTATTCATACCCTCATCAAGCTTTGCGCGATATACGGTGATAAAATAGTTCGCCACAAAATCAAACATCCTCCGACAACCAATCCAGCGGTCCTTAGGATCCGTATTGTCCGGATAACAGCCTGTATTATTTCCAAAGGATTTCCAACCATTGTCGTGGAAGGCAGTCACAATGCCGCTGCCGTTCAATTCCCCGGCCTGGACCTGATCAAGAAGAACTTCTGTACCATCAACAAGTACGGCACCATCTACGTTTAACAACTTATTGGATGGATACACATATGGAACATCTCCGTTGATGACTGTATAATAGCTCATCATTGCACCATAAATGGCTGAGTAGCTGTATTGTCTTCCGTCTTTCATCACCTTAGGCCACAGAACAATGGAATGCTCTTCGTCGTACCCCATCTCCTTTTTTAACATAAGGCAATCCCCATATTTTTTAGCCTTTTTCGTATCCAAATCCAGAAGACACGTGGTTCTGAAAATACCGCTGATTCCCTCACATTTCGCCTGAAGAGCTGCTCCAATGTTGGGTTTTACCGTCCAACCCGGAGCCAAAAGAGCCCCTGGAACAAGTCCATATTTCGGATAGATCTGGCGCAACACTTCCATACCAGTTTCTTCTCCTGTTTCCATATTATAAAAACCAATTAAGTCTTCCTCTTTTACCATATCCGGTGCAAGGACTTTGAAAGATGCTTTTACTTCGCTGGTCTCATAGGCATTTCCTGTACTCAGTAACGTAATAATTAGTTCCCCTGCATCGTTAAAATCCATAATAAAATCTTTGTTTTCAGAAAGAGCCTTATCCTCCACACCCTGTAAAGCAGTGATTTTAATAGTGTCTTTTAAAATACCTGAGTTTTTAAGGATCACCTGATGACTGGCCACCTGATAACTGGCCTCCTGTACATCCTTGCTGTGCTTTTTCGCATCCAGAACATTAATAAAGATAACTGGTGATACCTGAAATACTTTAAAGCTGGCATACATACTTTCACAAAGCGTAAATTTGTCCCAGTCGTCACTATATCCCAATAGCTTTGCCGCCTCTTCAAAATTTGCTGCCTTCACAGGCTTATTTACCATCTCATAAGGATTTTCAGCCAGGTTAACTGGCGCGGTTCCTAATACAACCTGAACCCCATAGCGGGTAGAAAGCGGATTTGGAAACGATGTTTTATTTTCAATTACTTCAATACCATGTTTGTATGACATATTATTCTTTCCTCCTTATTTTTTCTGCTTTCCGGTACAACATTCTCATGCTGCTCTCTGGATTCCGGATTGCTTTTTTTGTTTCAGCCAGCAAATCGACTGGCACCAATAATTCTTCCAGAAATGGATGCTCCTTCATTAACTCCTCCAGTTTTTGTGGATACCCATTCCGAAATACACTTCCTTCCTGGACAATATGTTCCAGAGAAGGACCCACATATATTACAGAACTTTTATTCTTCATAAAATATCTCCTATCCCGATATCTGGAAGATTCCAGAACATTTCAAGCTCTCCCCTGCAATACGGAAACTCATTTTCCTTATGAAAGATTGCAGCCATTGCACGTTCACACCAGAAAGGTCCCAAAAGCGAATCCGACTGAAAACGCCCTATGACTTTTTCCAGAACAGCTGCCAGTGTATAAAAACCTCTTCTCTCAGCATCAGATTCGCAGATATTGACTTCTACAAAAATGTGTGCCAGGTTTGCATTTTCTGCTTCTTTTTTTCTGTATTCCACCTTGTCCAGCCTGACCACGAAGTAAGGAAGGTGTATTTCCCCTTGATGTTCCATTCCTGCCTCCGTATCAGCAGCTTCTCTTCCTGATAAAGCTGAGTCATCTGCTGATTGGGGATATCCTGTAAGTCCTGTATGTTCCCCTTGCGAATCGGTTATGTACATATCCCTTGTAAGATATTCAATCTCTTTAATCAAATGATCCTGCAGTTCGTTGATTGTCATTTCATCCTCCTAACATACTTTATTCCTTCTTTCATTGTGGGACTTCTCACCTTATCCAAGCCCTTCATTCTCATCAATCTCTCCTTTCCCCACCGCTAATTGTAGTCATTTAGTCTACTTCGTCAGCAAAAAAAAATTTCATCCTTCTTCCTTAATGACGTAATCCCAAGCAACTGGCACAGCTCCTTGATCTCTTCCGCCTTAAACTGATTTTCATTGTTTATTTTCCGCCAAAACCCATAACTGGACAGACCAAGTTCTGCCGCTATCCATCTCTTTTTCAGTCCAGACTTTTTGATTTCATTATTTAGCCGAACCGTATCTGTCATATTTCTCCCCCTCTTCTGTAGTCACATTGTCTACATTCATTATCATAATCCCCTGTCCTATATTTGTCAACAACATTTTGCAATTTTGTTGAATATTTTTCTACACCGTGATATAATACCGCTATGGAGGTGATCCTTTGGAAATAGGACAGATTATAAAAAGGAGACGGGAAGAGCTTGGAATCTCACAGGAAGAACTGGCGCTGAAAGCCGGCTATAAGTCCCGTTCTTCCATTAATAAAATCGAGGTAGACGGAAGAGGGCTTCCCCAGTCAAAGATTATAGCAATAGCCAATGCTTTGAGGACGACCCCAGCCTATCTAATGGGATGGGAAAGTGATACTGCATCCGCTTTTGACTATATCAGCGGACGTTTCGGGGAATATGCAGGAGAAATGATTGAGAACTTTCACCGTTTAAATGAGAAAGGGCAGAAAGAAGCCCTAAAACGTGTCAAGGAGATGGTTCATATCCCCGAATACGTAAAAAGCCAAGGCCCGGTTAAGATTTTTAATACTGACAACAGAGCCTACCTGGAGCCGGTAGCCGCCCATGAACGGACCGACATTGAGGTGACAGAAGAAATGAAGAAGCACGATGATGCCTTTTTTGATGAATAAAAGATAACTCATTGAGGTGATTTATTTGAACTATGAATCTTTATTAGAAGAAGCGGATTCCCACGGAATCATCATAAAGGAACGGCCGCTGATAGCCAATGACGGCAGGATTAAAGGCACCCAGATACTGATCCGCCAGGATATGACAGACTGCCAGAAGGCCTGCGTTCTGGCGGAAGAGCTGGGACACTACCATACCACCACCGGCGATATTCTGGACCAGTCCGATGTGTCCAACCTGAAGCAGGAACGTACCGCCAGGCTTTGGGCCTACAATAAAATGATAACCCTAGATAAGCTGGTAGCGGCAAAAGAAGCCGGATGCCGGAATGGGTATGAAATTGCGGAACATCTGGATGTAACGGAAGAGTTTTTGCAGGATGCCATTCACTGCTATCAGGCTATATACGGAAAAGGACTGCAAAAAGACAATTATCTGATACTTTTTGAACCTTTTAACATCTATAAGATAGTGTAAGATTTTTTCTGTCTTGCCGCCGCCCCTCTGCCACATATACTATCCAGAGGTGATATGTTTATGCAACCCTGTGAACTTGTAATTCTTATATCTACCATGGCCTGCCGTATCGCCGAGGGCCGGTCTGCTGATGAAATCGCTTTGATAAGTTCCATATTTTCACAGCTTGGAGACACACTGAGTACCATTTCAGCCCATCAGGATCTCTGTTGTGATAACGATGAAGAAAAAGACACCAGCTGCTGAAAGCAGCTGCGATAAAAGGGGGATTCCGAAAAACCCGGTCCATAAAGAAAGGAGTGCTGCTTCCATGGATGAACAATCACCTATGGAAGCAGCACTCCTTTCTTACGCCTCAAACAGAAAAGCAGGTTCCTAAGAACCTGCCCTCTCAGGCAAATCTATTCCTTACGACCGGAAGAGCCATCATCCGCAGAAGAATCTGCATTGACCATGATCAGATCTGCATGAGCTTCCCGAACCTTTCTCTCCCTGGCCGCAATGACATCCCCGGCAATAATCTTTAATATATGAACGACGGGTACTGCCAGAACCATTCCCCATATTCCGGCAATTGCACCACCCACAGTGATTCCTATAACAATCAAAGCCGGGCTTAAGGAAAATGAGGTTCCCATAAGCTTTGGCTGTATCACATTTCCATCAATCTGCTGAGTAACAAGTAAAACCAGGCCAGCAATCGCCCCTGTATTGATCCCGCTTGTACACGCAATGATAATCACAACACCAATGGAGCCAAAAATTGAGCCAAAGTAAGGCACAATATTACAGATACCCAGCATAACCCCAAGCGCCAGCGAATACCGGGAACCAAGTATGGTAAATTCAATGGTGGTAATCGTACATAAAATCAGGGAATCTAAAAGCTGGCAGACAATAAATTTTTTAAAACTGTCATTGATAATGGTTCCATACCTTAAAGCTGCATTTCTGATGTTTTCGTGAAGAAACAAATCCATGAGCCGCTTCATCTGAAATTTAACATTATGAGTTTCCAGAAGGAAGTACACGGAAGATACAATTGTAATAAATCCGCTAAAAATATGGGAAGTAACTCCCAAGACAGCATTTAGTGAGCCCATTACCTCTTTCAGGCCAATTCCCTCCAACACATTTTTCCAGGCAGTCTGGGGCGGCAAAATCTCTCCAAGCTTATCCAATAAGCCAAACTTTTCCAGCGGCAGTTGTTCAATAGCCGTTATGGCGTTATTATAATAAATATTGAAATTTGTTATAAAATCCAATATGCTTCTCTGAAGCAAGGGGATTCCCTTGTTTATAACCAGAACAACAACAGAGATAAATAAAGCATAAATAATAAAAACACTGATCCCTCTTGACCTCTTTTGAAACGGACTTGACTTAAGCCTGTTTAAGCGTCGTTCCAGCGCAGAACATGGGATATTCAGCAGATATGCTATGACAAATCCATAAAAGAAGGGAATAAGTACCTTTGTAGATGATTTAAGCCAAATCATCACATCCGAAACATTCATAACTATTTTATAAAATATAATGACCAGCATAGCAAGCAGCAGCCTTGATAAAAATACCCTTATCTGCTTTTTTTTCAACAATTCTTCCATCCTGACCTCCTTTCCAAATAAAATAACCAAGTTTTACCGGTTTAATCGTTAAACCCTAATATTTTTGTGTCAGCAGCAATTCCACCGCCATTCGGTCATTTAACCTCCCGGTCTTAACTGCTTCTTCTGTTTCCACGCACAAGTTTACATAAGACAGAATTTGATCCTTGGAAAAAGTCCTTGCCTGAGGCATGATCTTTCCTGCTGCAAAAGGAGGTATCTTAAGCTTTGAAGCAATGCCGCCCTTATCCATTCCCTTCCCCATCAGCTCTTTTGCCTGCAGAATCTGATTAAACTGTCTGGCAATCAGAAACAGGATCCTCATGGGTGGTTCTTTTAAGGTGAGCAGATCCTCATAAAGGTCCATGGCTTTTTTTGTTTCCCTGTTCACGATCGCCGCCACCATTTCAAAGATTTTATTGGTTGTCCGGACTGTACAGATGGTTTCCACATCCTCATCCGTAATAATCTCTCTTCCCAGAGTATAGCTTATGAGCTTCTCCAGTTCCATACGGATATTTTCCATGTCATCTCCGGCCATGTGAAGAAAAAGTTCCATGGTACGTCCCGTGATCTTCTTTCCTTCCCTGGAAAGAAGAGTCCCCGCCCATCTGGCAAGCTGGGCCGTATCCTGACGTTCCATTTCAGCCGCATATCCCAGTTCCTTCAACTTTTTAAACAGTTTGCTTCGCTTATCTACCTCTGATTCCACAAAGATCAGGCAGGTGGTATCCGGCATCTGGGAAAGATAAGATACGATTTCATCGGAAGCCGATTTAAAAAAACCGCTGTTCTCTACCAGGATCAGACGTTTTTCTGCGAAAAAAGGCATGGTATCTGCAAGGCTGATGACTTCCCGCACATCGATCCCTTTTCCCTCAAACTGATTAAAGTTCATGGTATCGCCTGCCGTAATGGCTGCCTTCATTTGATTTTTATAGCTGTTCCTCAAAAAGGCTTCTTCTCCATATAGAAGATAGACCGGCTTGAAGCTGTGATTTTTTATATCCTGAGTCAGCGTCTGCATGGTTTCCTCCCTCTTTGGCATGACTTTTTTATCCTCTCTAATTATAACGGGAGAACTTCTCTCCGTCAACGAAACTTTCAAAACGGATCTTCTCCCCATCGGTCCACATCATTATTGCCCCTCCTTCTCCTGTTTTAAAGATCTCAGTTCCCCTCTCTTTTAAGCGGTCCAAAACCTCCTGATGAGGGTGTCCATAAGAATTACCCACCCCATAAGACACCACAGCCCACCGGGGCTTTATTGCGTCGAGAAACGCCTCCCCGGAAGAATATTTCGAACCATGATGAGCCACCTTTAACACATTCACTTCTGCCAGCAGCTGCCTTTCCCCAGGCCTTTCAAGAAGCTCCTCTTCTCCTCTTTCTTCCATGTCTCCTGTAAACAGCATGCGGCAGTTTCCATAGTCCATTTTTAATACCTCTGACTCCTCATTGGTGGTTTCCGGCCTGTCTTCTTTTCCTGGATACAGGCAGGTGATGTAAAGGTCCTCTACCCGGACCCCATCCCCTCCTGCCACGTACATCACTTTGGTTCCCCGCCGTTTTGCAAGCTCTTCCAGCTTCTTTATTGCCTCATCCTCTCTTCCATGATAGGGAAGCATGAGATTTTCAATTCTTATATCTTCACTGTTTTCCAAAAGATAGGCGACACCGCTTAAATGATCCTGGTCCCCATGACTGATAAATGCATAATGAATCACAGGTACTCCCATACTTTTTAAACAAGGCTCCAGGGAATATTTGCCCAGAGATTTTTTAGAAGAGCTTCCTCCATCCACTAAAACCGCAGACCTTCCTGAACGCAGCAGGATGCCATCCCCTTGTCCCACATCAAGAAACACTGCTTCCAGGCCTTTCACAGGACCAGGCTTAAAAAACAGAATGCAAAAGCAATACATCCCTGCCAGGAAAAGAACTTTTAAACCATAGAAATTCCCTTTCTTTTTCTCTTCCTTTTTTTCTTCCTTTTTTTCTTCCTTTTTCTCACCGGCTCTTTTAACCTCATACTCCTCCCAGACTTTCAAACAGTAAAGCCCTGCAAACAGAATAAGTCCGTAAGCCGCCAGCCGTCCAGCCTCCGGTCTGCCAAAGGTCAGGCTGTACCCAGGAAGTCCTCCCATGCTCCCACATATCCATTCATAAAAGGCAAGAATATAATGTCCTGTTCCCGCCGCGCCGATCCCAAGAAGGGGACTGAAGCTTCCAAGAAAGATAACACCGATTCCGGAACAAACCACCCAATCCATTAATGGAATAAGCAAAAGATTTAAAAACAGTCCATAGAAAGGAATCTGATAAAAATGATATAGGGTAATTGGCATGGTGACCATTTGTACTGCCACCCCTGTGGATATAGCACTTGACAGGAACCTCTTCCTTCCAAGCCATTTTTCTAGGATAGGGCTTGCCCCTCCGATGGCATAAACAGCCCCAAAGGACAACTGAACACCTCCATTCGCAAGAAGAAGAGGTGACTTAAGTCCCAGAAGCAGCAGTGCCAGGGAAGCGGAGGATAAAAGGTCATAGGTCCTTCCAAGATAGGAGGCCAGAAATGCGACAGACATCATTATCACAGCCCTCATCACTGAAGGGCCGCTGCCTGTTAAAATCCCGTACAAAACAACCAGGACAGTTCCTGCAAAACCTGCGCTTCCCAAGCCCAGACCGGTTTTCCTTAAAATCCGGTAAAAAGAAAGGCCGAGGAAGGACATGTGCATACCGCTGATTGCAAGAAGATGGGAGATTCCGTTCTTCTGATATAGAGATTTAATATCTTCCGGAAGCCCGCCCGTATCCCCTAAAACGGCTGCTGTTAATACGCCGGCATCTTCTTTGGAGGTATACTTATAAAGGAGGGCGCGTCCCCATTCCCTGACCTGGCGTATCCCATCTAAGAGAAGGTCTTCTCCTGGATCCAGAATCTCCAGCTCCTTCCCAAGAAACCTTCCGTCAATCCCCAGCCCCTCATAATATCCCTTGCTGTCAAACTCCCCCGGATTCCTTGGTGACTGAAAAGGCTGTACCTCTCCTTTTACTTTAATAAGCTGTCCCAGGCGCAGACTTATATCTTTATTATCACCAGTTCTTTGGGGATATAACGGCGTGTCTGTACCCGGCTCTCCTAAAAGCTTCACAGACACCATGAGATTTGGGACAAAATAGCAGCTCTCCTGCTTCCATACCTTAGTTTTCTTTAAAACAATCTGAAGAGATCCATTCTTTTCTTCAAAAGAAGAAACCCTTCCCTCTGCTTCCGCATAACCACCGGATAGCTCCTCAATGGTTCTTTCCCTTTCCTCCCACCTTTTGCAATCGTATCCGGCCCAGGCCGCACCCAGGTATAAAAAAAGAAGAGGCAAAAGAACCCAAAGCCGGTTTCTGCCTCTCCAATAACCATAAAGAACAATTCCGGCAGCTAAAAAAGCCGGAATAAAAAGCCAGGATGTCAAAACCAGCAAAGCGGCAGTCTCTCCAAGTACAAATCCCCCTGCGATCAGACATAATGGGCGTTTTATTATTCTATTCCTCCTATATCACTAGATATTTCTTCATTCTCCGCATTGTAATCCAGATTGCGCTCAAAAAGCTGGTTTAAGGAAATGGAATCCCGAAACATAACTTCCTGAGAACCGTTTACCGTAATCTGCACCTTATTGATGGAAGAGGCCGCAGCCAGGGAATTCACGATAGAATAAATCGGGATATATTCCTTTACCTCCGAGTTGTTATTCAGAAATGCGGAATCAAAATTAATATAACAGATGTTTTCATTGACCGAAACATTTAGAAGCTTTGTATCCTTCGGCAGAGTCGGATTCATCCCCGGCCTTCCCGGACCGGCGATCAGCTGTTCAATGACCAGCTTTTCTAAGGAAGTGTTTACGTTATGCACCACTTCTCTTGTCTCTTTCACCAG
>POVV01000338.1_pt1 | contig 33533 bp, 31 predicted proteins | sample 1560271 | NCBI WGS metagenome assembly POVV01 (sample SAMN08337232, study PRJNA429181) | Bioreactor metagenome, whole genome shotgun sequencing project. | biome: cows' rumen and soil; feature: anaerobic; isolation source: anaerobic chemostat enrichment culture, galacturonate as sole carbon... | reverse complement strand
TTTCTCCTTTTTCTTCCCTTATAAACCGGGTGCTATCCACATATTCTTAGTGATTTTACGGTCGCAGAGAGCCAGCTGAGCCTGATAAAATTCTCTCCATTTCCCATAGATTTCACCATAAATCTTATGATTCTCCATGTTTGGCATAAACTGCCGCTCTATCGTTACCAGCTCTTTTGCAGTTTCAGCAATATCCTGATACATGCCGATTCCATATCCGGCAAGGATCGCAGCGCCCAGTGCAGTGGCTTCCTTTACCTTAGGAACCTTTACTGGAAGCCCCAGAACATCAGACAGGATCTGGGCCCAGAGGGAACTGTTAGAGGCCCCGCCGGCAAACGTGACTTCTTTTGGAAGATGGCCGATGGCATCCTGGACCAGATCCAGATGCCCTTTTGTAACCAGAGCCGCATTCTCTAAAATTGCCCGGTAGAAGGTATAATGGTTATATTTCCCGGGATCAAGGCCAAAGTTTGAGAAGGTCGGTGCGGCGTGTTTCCAGTTAATAAAGTTCATTACATCGGAAAAAGTGCACATCATACCATAGCAACCTGCCGGTATTTTCTCTGCTTCCTCATTCATCAAATCATAGATGCTCGTACCTGCTTCCTCTGCCAGCTTTTTTTCTGCATGGCAGAAGCTGTCCCGATACCATCGCATGACAAGACCCGGCTGAAAGGCAAGGGCTTCAAATTGCCAGATGCCTGGTATGGCATGACAGTTTACACGGACACGGAAGTCCGGATCCGTGTCCGGCTTGTCAGTGTTATACTCGTACTGCCAGAAGCTGCCTCCGAATACGGCGGCTTCTCCGGCATGTACCACACCTACGCCAATACAGCCTAGCTGGGCATCTCCTCCGCCAACGACAACTGGAATTCCTTCCGGCAGTCCAGTCTGGTTTTTGCAGCAGGAAGTGGTTTTCCCGATTATGGTCCCGCATTCCTTTACAAGGGGAAAAATATCTGTCCGGAGTCCGCACCGTCCGGCAATCTCCGGATTCCAGCAGCGGGTTTTTAAATCAAACAATCCTGTGGTTGATCCGTTGCTTGGCTCAACGGCCAGGAGACCGGTCAGCTTAAATATAAGCCAGTCATTGAACATTCCAATGTATGCGGCCCGATTATAAATATCAGGCATTTTATTCTTTACCCAGAGAAGCCTTGGTAGGGCATCCAGTGCATAAGACTGTCCTGTTTCCTGATAGAGGAGGCGTTCAAGCCCCGGGTCTCTGCGGATCAGTTGTTCTACTTCCTCATTGCTCCGTGCATCTACATTGGCGCAGGCCCAGATTTCTTTTCCTTCCTTATCGTAAAGAACGATACCTTCTCTCATGCAGGTGGTGGAGATTGCGGCTATCTCATAAGGATCGACGGCGCTTGTGCATAAGACCCTTTGGATACAGGAGGCGGCAAGCTCCCAGTTATGTACCCAGTCAAAATCCATACTCCCCGGATACCGGGGATCTTCCCTGTGTTCCCATTCCTCTTGAATACAAGAGATCTGATTGCCCTTGCTGTCAAAAAGTACGGCACGGATGCTGCCGGTGCCTGCATCAATGGCTAAAAGGTAATTTGATGACATCTCCATTCCTCCATTCTATTTTCATATCGGTGAGTCGGGATCTTCCTCCATCAGGTTTAATGCCGTTTGTTCATCTGTGATTAACACATTTAAATAGCCTCCCTTTAAAGAAGCGCGTATGGCTTTTAATTTGCTGTCACCTGCGGCGACTCCAATGACATTGGGCAGGGTTCGCAGGGTTGCAAGAGATGTGCTTAACAGCCGGTCTTCAATATCGGTATGAATGGGATTGCCGTCCTGATCGATGAAATGGCTCAGGATATCACCTACGGCTCCCTGCATGGACAAATAGAGAAAGTCATTCTTTGTGAAAATTCCATTCTTGATTATGGTTGCATCTTCTCTGATCCCTCCTATGCCTACGACGGTCATGGAAGCCAGATTCACCATGCGGGAAATTTCCTGTAAGGAAGGTTCGTTCTGCATGGCGCTGCAAAGCTCTTTGGTTGAAACAACGAGCGGTGCAGGATACAGAAACAGTTTTGCATTAAATTTGCTGGAAAATGTATTTGGAAGATAATAGCTGACTCCTCCTGTTAAAGATACGGCAGACAGAGGTGCTTCTGTTATGGTGGCCAGATGATTGATAACCCGTCCAAGAGTATCTCCGTATCCTATATTGACGTATGTGTTTTCTGTAATCCGGTCACTGATGTACATGGCGGCGGCTTTGGCAATGGTATCATTGATAGAGGGGCTGCCTGGTTCTGAGGGTACCACAAATGCATCCTTTAAGTTCCATCTGCGGATTAACTCCTGTTCGACTTTTAAGTGACGGCTTCGTTCCTGGGAAATCTGAAACTGGATCACTCCATCCTGCCTGGCTTTCTCCAAAAGCTTAATCACTTTCATACGGGATATTCCGAGTTTTTCGGAAATTTTTTGCTGGGTCATATTTTCTATATAATAATACCATGCTGTTTTAATAATAAGGGAATCTTCATAGTTCATTTTTAGGTCTCCTGTTCTTTGTTATTCTAAACAAATGTTTCGAGTTGAATAAAATGTTTTGAATTTTCTTTAGTATAACAAATGGAATTTCATATGTCAATAGTGCCGGATCAAAAATTGAAAACCTGAAATTGATGAGTAAAATATCATAAATAATACATAATATAACGCTTAAATTAGTTCAAAAACACCATATATTTCTGAAAAAACTATTGACAACCTGTTTTGGGTCATGTATGATATGGGCATGAACAAAAGTTAACGATGCGAACAAAAATATCAAATGTGATGGGTGGGAGGAAATATGAAACAATCAGAAGCAGCCCGTTTAGAACAGACACTGTTTTCTGTCAGCGGTATTGTCAAATCATTCGGCTCCAATGCTGTTTTAAAAGGCATCGATTTAAGCGTAGGAGAGGGAGAAGTACTTGCCCTGATTGGCGGAAACGGAGCGGGAAAAAGCACCTTGATGAAAATCATAATGGGTATCTACCAACCGGATGCCGGAAACGTAACAGTTGCTGGTGGCATGCTTTCGGTATTCAAACCGTCTGTTGCTCTTTCAAAAGGAATATATATGGTTCCCCAGGAACCCATGCTGTTTCCTAATATGACTGTTGAAGAGAATATCCTGATCGGTTTTAGTGAAAATACGGCTGTTCTCAGGAAGCGGCTGCGGCACATCATGGATGAGATCGGCTGGCATCTGGATACGGACCGGAAGGCAATGAGCCTTTCTATCGCAGAACAGCAGCTGGTGGAGCTTTTAAGAGGGCTTCTAAGGCAGGCGAAGCTTCTGATTTTAGACGAACCTACCAGTGCACTGACCTTTGATGAGGTGGAAAGCCTTTTCCGGATTGTGGAAGATTTAAAGAAGAAGGGCATTGGGATCATCTATATTACTCACCGCCTGGCTGAGGTATTCCAGATCGCTACTCATGTGGCAATTATGAGGGACGGCGTGATCACATTAAAGGGAAAAACCTCGGACTTTACCAGGGAGATGCTGGTTAAGGGGCTGCTTCCTCCCAATATGGATGGGCAGCAGAAAGCTGGGGAAAAGGAATCCAGTTACCTTGATTACTCTGCGCTGGAGCCGGTGTTTGAACTGAAAGGCTACTCCGGTTACGGATTCCGGGACATAAACCTTAATATTTATCCGGGAGAGATTCTTGGGGTCGCAGGAGTTGTGGGAGCCGGACGTACCGAACTTGCGGTTACGATTTTTGGAAAAGATAAGGTTCTTGGAGGAAAGGCTTTTTTGGAAGGAAAAGATGTGACAGGCCTTTCCACCAGGGAGGTTTTAAAAAACGGTATCAATTATGTACCGGAGGACCGACGCTTAAATGGCCTGTTTGGTATCAGTGATGTTGCGGCCAATATCACCTCTGCTTTGGTTCCGGGGAAATCCCTTGGGCGTATATTTTTAAATAGGAAGGCGGAGCAATTGATCACCCGGAAATATGTAGAGGATTTCCGCATCAAGATTACGGGTCAGGATCAGATTGCGGGAAGCCTTTCCGGAGGCAACCAGCAGAAGATCGTAATCGGCCGGTCCCTGTCTACCAATCCCAAGCTGGTGATTCTGGACGAGCCAACACGTGGTATTGATGCTGCGGCACGGGGAGATGTGTATGCGATCATCCACGAACTGAAAAAGCAGGGAGTGGCGGTTATGCTGATTTCTTCTGATATGGAAGAGATTGTTGAGCTTTCAGACCGGGCAGTTGTGGTCTTTCAGGGACGGCTTAGAGGAGAATTAGGCAAGCATGAGATCTCCCAGGCAAGCCTTATGGCGGCATCTTTTGGCGTGACAGAAGGAAAGCAGGTGGAAGCATGAAAAAAATTGGAAAAATACGTGAGTTAAATAGTTTTCTGTTTCTGGCAGGATTGATTTTTTTGGTTGGCCTGGTGAACAGGAGTTTCTGGCAGCCGGCAGTCATATGGAACTGCTTTAATGACAGCGTTGTATTTACCCTTCTGTCGGCAGGAATTGCATTTGTTATCTTAACGGGAGAAATCGATGTTTCCATCGGGGCAGTGCTGGGCTTATCGGCGGCTGTGGGAGCCGCTCTCTTAAGAGATGGATATGGGGTGGTGATGGCTACGGCAGCCGCTCTATCCATCGGTATTCTTACAGGACTGGTCAATGGAGTTGGCGTGGCGGTATTTCACATTCCCTCTCTGATTTTTACTTTGGGTGTTAACGGTGTTGTGCGGGGGATGATTTATGTATACACGAAGGGGGCCTGGGTTGAAAATCTTCCGGCTGAATTTACCAGAATGTCAAACCGCATCCTGGTTGGAAACTTAACTGTTTTTTATGCTCTGGCAGTTCTAGTGATCTTGATTGTCCATCTTATTCTAACGAAAACGAAAAAGGGAAAATATTTTATCGCAGTCGGAGATCATGCGGCTGGTGCAACCCTGGTGGGAATACCGGCAGATAAAACGAAGATTGCAGCTTATGTCCTGTGCGGAGTGTTTGCTTCCGCCGCAGGTATGATTTATGCGTCCCGCATTGGCTTTATTACGCCTACGGCAGGGAACGGATATGAGATGAAGGCAATTGCTGCCTGCGTTCTGGGAGGCTTAAGCTTAAGCGGCGGGATTGGAAGCCTGGCTGGCGCCTCCATCGGTGCGGTCATCATGTCCTCCATCAGCAGAATTCTTGTCTTTCTTGGATTTTCTTCCGATTATGATAATACGATCACAGGTGTCATGCTGCTGACCATTGTTGTAATTAATACTGTGTCACAGAACCGGGCGGTAGAGAAAAACCGTCACCGGATCCTGGCCGCAAGGACTGCAGAAAAAGGAGGAGAGAAGAAATGAAATCTCATATCTGGAAAAAATGGGAATTTGTACTCTCTTTGATATTAATTCTGGAAATCGTTGTTTTTGCATCAAAGAACAGTAAGTTCCTTATGCCTAGAGTGCTGTTTGGCAGTATGAATGATATCATTTCCATTTGTATCATTTCACTGTTTGTCACCTTTGTCATGATCACAGGAGGGATCGATATCCAGGCCGGTTCCATTGTAGGGCTTTCTTCCATTATTCTGGGAGTTGCCTGGCAGGATGGAGGAGTGAACATTTGGGTTGCTTCCCTGATCGCTATGATTGCAGCCGGGTTATGCGGCGCCCTCTCCGGCTATTTTATCGCATATTGCGGCGTGCAGCCAATGGTGGTCACTCTTGGAGGGAGTTTTCTGTACTCGGGAATTGCTCTTCTGGTGTCCAATTTGTCAGCAACGGAGAGCTACAAAGGAATCAGCGGTTTTCCGGATAGTTTTTTAAGGCTTTCTAAAGTAAAGCTGTTTGGTGTGATTCCAAGTCAGGTGATCATTTTTCTTATCCTGGCAGTGCTGGCTTATGTTCTTCTACATAAAACCAGATATGGCAGACAGGTATTTCTGGTAGGGGTGAATCCCGATGCAGCGGAATATTCAGGCATTCATGCCAAATTCATTATTATGAGCACTTATATTCTTTCGGGAATCAGTGCGGCGGTGGCAGGAATCATCCTGACTTCTTATCTTGGTACGGCAAAAAGCGATATTGGCTCTACCCTGACCCTTCCCATCATTACTGCGGTGGTTTTAGGCGGTACTTTAAGTACAGGAGGAAAAGGAAGCGTACCTGGAACGGCCCTTGCTGCAGTAGTGATCGGAACTTTGAGATTCGGGCTTCCTCTGTGCTTTAAGGTGAGCCAGCAGTATTTGGACATTCCGGCAGGGCTTCTATTACTGGCAGTGGTTACAGGCAGGGCTGTCCTGAATAATCCGGCTCTCAAAGCACGTTTTCTGAAAAGAGAACGGAAGTGATTGGTAACATGAGGTAAAAACCTCATTAATATAAAACGATCAAAACATATAAGGAGGATTTTATTTATGAGAAAAGCAATGGCACTTGTATTGGCAGGACTGATGGCGGCATCGCTGACCGCTTGCGGCAGCTCAGGAAAACCGGCTGCGGCATCTAATGCACCAGCTGGGGAAACGAAATCAGAATCAAAAGCGGAAGAGAGCAAAGACAATACCGGTTCTTCCGGTATTTCCGGAAAAACAGTTGCATTTATTCCTAAGCTGACGGGAAATGCATTTTTTGAATCCGCCAATGCGGGAGCACAGAAGTATGGAAAGTCCTGGGGAATTACCGTTGACTATCAGGGAAGCGCCAATGCGGCTGTAGCAGACCAGGTTCAGGTAATCAACAATGCGGTGGCAAGCGGCGTGGATGCCCTTTGTGTTTCTTCTGTAGATGCAACAGGGCTTGACTCCGCGTTAAAGGAGGCGGCTGACGCAGGTCTGACTGTGGTCACATGGGATTCTGATGTTTCGGATACGGTGCGTACGTTAATGGTTTCACAGGGAACTCCTGAGATGCTTGGGAAGATGCTGGTAGATATGGGAGTGGATTCTTTAACAAAGCGGGGGAAGGATGTCAAAGCTGACGCTGTGAAATACTGCTGGCACTATTCTCAGGCAACGGTAGCGGATCAGAATTCCTGGCAGGTTGCGGGTGAAGCCTATATCAAAGAGAACTATCCTAACTGGGTGAATGTGGCTCCGAATAATTATTATTCCGAACAGGATGCGGAAAAAGCGGTTTCGATCGGCGCTTCTATTCTGGAGGCAAACCCGGATATTGACCTGATTATCTGCAATGACTCTACGGCTCTTCCAGGCCAGTGCAAGGCAGCCCAGAACAAGGGCCTTACAAAAGAAGATGTAACCATTACCGGTTTTGCCTCCCCGATGTCCATTAAGGATTACTGCAATGCGGGAGTGATTGAGCAGTGGGGGCTTTGGGACTGCCAGGTGCAGGGAGCGATTGGCTGCTATCTTGCCGCCTATCTGTCCACAGGGAATCAGGTGAAGGTAGGAGACAAGATTGATATTCCGGAAATTGGTACCGTGGAAGTAATGCCAAATGACTGTTTGGTAGAGGGAGCCGCCACCGGTGAGGTAAACAATGGAGTAGTTCTCCTTCCGGAGCGTACGGTATTTAATAAAGATAACATGAACAACTATGATTTCTAATACGGCTGAAACGCCGGGAATCATGACAGTAAATAAATTAGAAGCAAAAGGAGAAAGAATATGGCAGATTTGGATGGAATGAAAGTAGAACATGATTATCACCTGGATGAACCATTTGCAAACAATAAGCCTTTTTACGTAAAGGGAGCCAGTCATCTGGATTGGGGAATGAAGAAGCATTTATCGAATATTTTTGATGAGAACAGCGGAAATACGGTGATGTTTGCCTTTGATCATGGATATTTTATGGGTTCTGTATCTGGCCTGGAAAGACTTGATTTAGTGGTGCCTAAGCTGCTTCCTAATATCGATGTTTTAATGGGGACAAGAGGGGCAATCAGGAGCTGTGTGCCGGCAGAAGGAAGGAAAGGCATTGCACTGCGTGTCACCTCCGGTTCTTCTATGCTTGACGAGGATTTATCCCATGAAGTTCTTGCCGTTGACATAGAGGATGTGATTCGTATGAATGCGGATTGTATGGCGGTTCAGACATTTATCGGAGGGGATGGACAGCTTTCGAGCCTTGATAATCTGTCAAAAGCGGTAAATTTGGGTATGCGCTATAGCATTCCTACCATGGGAGTTGTGGCAGTAGGAAAGCAGATGGAGCGTACAGACCGGTTCTTTAAGCTGGCTACCCGCATTGTTGCGGAGTTAGGAGCAAATATCATAAAAACCTACTACTGTGAAAACTTTGAAGAAGTGGTATCTGCCTGCCCTGTTCCCATTGTGGTAGCAGGAGGCAGGAAACTTCCAGAGAAAGAAGCCCTGGAGCTTGCATATAACTCCATCAGCCAGGGGGCAAAAGGGGTTGATATGGGAAGAAATATCTTCCAGAGCCAAAGCCCTGTAGAGATGAGTTCGGCTGTCCGAAAGATCGTACACGAAGGATTTACTGCGAAAGAGGCCTTTGAGTTCTATCAGGATATGATTCATTAGTAAATAACGGTTTCATTTTTAGGTTAAGTACCTGCCAATTTTGGCAGGTACTTTTCTTTTGTGCTGCAACAGAATCGTTGTTGTGACATGCCATGGTGTGCTATGACTGACGGCAAACCCTTTTAATGAAGGGGGGCGCAGTAAGGGAGTTAGACAGTAAGAGATTAGACACATATATTAATGTATAAAGAGGTAAAAACCTCTTTATATTATGATTTCAGCTTTATACAAAAGTCTTACAAGTAGAAACCGTAATTTACGCTCTAACAGGAGAGGATTATAATGAATAAATGTAGAAATTGTAATGAAAATCGCTGCCTTGATGAAAATCGCTGCTGTAATTCGACAGGATCGCAAGGTTGCAGATGCTGCGTGGGGCCAACAGGACCACAAGGCGTACCAGGGCCTACCGGACCTGCCGGACCCACCGGGGCAACTGGCGCTCAAGGACCGATGGGACCACAAGGACCTGTTGGACCGATGGGGCCGATGGGACTAATGGGACCACGGGGACTTATTGGCCCGACTGGCTCTACTGGCCCGACTGGACCAGGCGGCCTTGCCGGAGCAACCGGTCCGACCGGACCTACTGGCTCAATAGGACTTACCGGAGCAACTGGACCGACCGGAGCAACTGGGGCCGCTGGACCCGCTGGTGCTCAAGGGCCTACTGGTCCCATAGGACCTACCGGAGTAACTGGTGCCTCTGTTATAATTGGACTAAGTAAGTGAAAACCGCTATATCAAAGGGTTCCCGCTAATCTTAGTCCAATTTTTTGTACCCTATTTACCTACCCATTACCCATTTGCCACCCCCTATTTTATCCAGAAAGGAGTACACCGATGGCAAAAATCATTGCAATTGTTAATGAAAAAGGCATGGCTGCCTGGTGTGACTGGCTCCGCAGAAATGTGGCTGTATGGAATAGTTAATTATTACTTTGGGTACGAGTAATTGGTCATGCATCAAATAAGCCGTTATAAGCCGAATAAAGGCTATAGCAGCTTTTAGCCTGCAACCTATCCAATTCTTTAAAAATAGGTTTTACTTATATTCTGTTTATGATTGCAGCGTATCCATCAAAAGAGTATCTTTCAGTTTTCGCAAAAGCGATTTTAGATGTACTGATAGAACGGTGCAAGAATGAATGCAGGTGAATAATAGATTACTGTCTTTCCGTCAAGTTGTTTATCATATTGACATTGATATAATTTTGTTATATATTAAGAGTGTACATACACGATATAAATCCCGGAATTCTTGAGAAAATAATTGAGGATGGCATAGATAAAATGAATAAAACTTCAGAAAACGATATCACCTGTAACTGCCTGAAATTGCGTAGAGCATCTCTGGCAATTACAAAAGTGTACGATAAATACCTCGAACCCAGTGGAATAAAAGTAAGCCAGTATTCCATATTAAAATCAATATCCAGGATGGAACCGGTCAATGTCAGCAATCTTGCTATTAATGTCAGATTGGACCGGACGACGCTGGTTCGAAATTTAAAACCGCTTGAACAAAAGGGTTTGATATCGGATATTTCAAAAGCAGGTAATCGAAATCGACAGCTCATATTGACAGAACGCGGAAAAGAAACACTAACAGAAGCGATTCCTTTATGGATGAAAGCACAGGACTATGTTGAACAGTATCTTGGGGCAGAGGATTTGTCAACCTTGAGCTCGCTGCTTCTAAAGATCGAGAAGATTGAGGCTTAATAATTTTCATATTTATCGTGTATATACACTAATATAAAGTTACCATTGTCACCTATCCTAAATATTTTATTATGGGAGGAATTATGATTAATCAGGTTAAACGTGAAGACACTCAAATAAGGCTCGGTTATGATGCCCTTATAGCAGCTTTTGAGAGCGAGCTGGGACATTTCGATCCTGCAATCGCCAATTCGCTGATTCAGAAGAAAGCTCCATGGGAGCAAGTTGAAGAGGCCATGAACAAGATGGCCGGGCCCCATGGTTTAATGATCTTTTATAAAGCTGACCAAGGCAAAATCACATCGCTTCATAACGGTATCAGACAATGTGCTCTGTACACAGTAGGAAATCCGCTTATTGCCGACCGGATTCTTAGCATTGATATCAGGGCCAGTCTTTATGTGCCTTTCCGTGTATGTATTTATAACAGTGGTGATCGTCAAGGTGCCATTATTGGCTTCGACCGTCCCTCATCATTTCTGGCTTCACTCCAAAACCCTGCTTTAAAGGAATTTGGGGTCCTCTTAGACAGTAAAATAGACGGCGTAGTTAAGGCAATCAGGAACAATTATAAATAAGCTTGAACCAGGAGCGCTAAAATGAGGGGATACAATTTTGAATACGATAGAGAAAATGATTCAAGATAAGGCCTACGAGTTAGGTTATGAAAAGTGTGGCATTATTCCAATTCAGGATATGGACGGTTATTCGGAAAAATTAGAAGAGCGTATCCGAAAGGTCCCTCAATCTGAAAAGTTTTATCAAAGACAGCGCAGTTCGTTTAATATTCAAACTGAGTATCCTTGGGCCAGATCAGTGATTGTACTTGCGACGCGATATGGTAAGTATAAAATACCGGAGGCTGTAAACGGACATATTGGCAAATTATATTTGTTTGATTTGCGTGCCGATCCTAAACTCAAGGAATATCAAAGCAGCATGTCTATGGATAAATATTTACAGGACCTGGGGCTGCGGGTTGCTACTAACCGCAAATTCGGAATTATAGGGTTAAGATGGGCTGCCATGCAAGCTGGGCTGGGAGTTATCCGCCGTAACAATTTCTTTTATACACAATCCGGTTCATGGGTAGATCTTGAGGTATGGCTTACCGACAAGGAAATGGAGCTGCGTGAAACATCTGATCTGCCCCTTTGCCCCAAGGGGTGCAATCGCTGTGTTAAAGCCTGCCCAACACACTCGCTGTCAGAGCCGTACACGATGGATCCTGGCTCGTGCATTTCTTTTCTGACAACATTCGGTGGACGTGATTTGCCTAATGAGCCTCTTAGCAGGGAGTTTGGCGGCTGTATCTATGGATGTGATATTTGTCAGGATGTATGCCCTATGAATAAGGGAAGATGGCAGGAGAATGAGGATTTTCCCGGTTTATCTGAACTGGCCCCTTCACTAACACCGGAAAAGATTTTGGAAATGGACGAGGACTTCTACAAAGAAAAGATACAGCCAAAGTTTTTTTATTTAACACCGGATGATCTTTGGAAATGGAAAGTCAACGTACTGTGTTTTATGCGAAATAATTATAAGGAAGAATATAGACCTTATATTATCGCCGCTTGTGAAAATGAAAACATAAAAATTCGAGAAATGGCTCGATCAATTTGTGATGATTGGAGCCTTGAAGGGAAAGGCGTTTCTACCAGGATGTTTATCCACCAGGGAGTGTGTAGTATATAACCAGACGAATGGCTAAATATGATTTGGAGATTGTATATGACAAAAAAATAGCCTTGTGGCATACGCCACCGGCACCAGCATGGCAATTCAGGGCAGCGCGGAGGGCAAACGGCTGGAAAAACGTCATGATAGGTAAAAGTGATAGTCATAAACAGAAACACCCGTGCCTTGGGACACGGGTGTTTCTGCTTTCTAAGCGAGCAGTCGGTAAATTAGCGAGTTGATTATTTTTTATAAGTTTACAAAGATCAGGGCGACGAGTTTTTTTAGGCTACTTTACTGGTTCGGAACATTTTGTCTGAATCTGATTTTGTTTTGTGGTGTGCCTTGTGCTGGAGGAAATTCAAAGCCTGGATACTTTACGACCGGTGTACTTTTTTTGTTCAGCTGATCTATAAAATCATCGGGAAGATTCAAACATGATTTCACCATCTCTTTCGGTGTTAGTGCGAGCCATTGAGCAAGGGAAACGTCCGAATAGAAATCGCTGTTGAAAAATTCCAGGAACCGCAGAGTCTCATTGCCTACATTCTGTAGATAGTGGAACCCGCCTACTGGGACATATCCAACATCTCCGGCGCGATAGTTGAATGTTCTCGCTTGAGGCCCCGGCATGAATACGGTCATCCTCGCTTCGCCTGAGATATAATACTGAAACTCATCCTTATTTGTGTGCCAGTGGATTTCGCGCATTCCTCCGGGTTCAACTTCCACGAGCGCCGCAGCCACAGTCCGGCAAGCGGGGAAATTTTTCGAGTCCAATATCCGTATAGTCCCTCCATCGGATTCTATAGGCTGGACCTTGTTCAGTTCATGCTTATAGGTGAGCGGTATTTCCCCGTAGGGAGAACGAATCTTCTGCTGCTTAATCGTGCCGGGATCGCCTCCTTCTACGATATACACTTCATCCTTTGGAATTCCGGAGAATGTGCTTTCCGGCGTACCGAAATTTGCCGAAAGTACATCCAGCGGCATATGGGCGAACAGATCGGAGATGGAAAAGGTGCTGCTCTCCGAGTAATACCCCTTGTCGAACAGGAGGATAAATTCCGTTCCCTCATCCAGCGCCTGTAGAGAGTGCGGAATATTTGCGGGAAACAGCCAGCCTTCCCCCACACCCACATCATCAATAAAATTCCTTCCCATTTCATCTATGGCCGTGATCCGTATGCGGCCCACCAAAACATATCCCCATTCGGACTGCTGATGGCTGTGCATTTCACGAATGCCGGGATCAAGACACATATTGATCAGGGCAAATGTATCTGAAACGGGAAATTCCCGCTTTGTGATTTCCCGTGACCAGCCTCCGGGCTTCAACGTCATGTGTGCATCCGCGAAAGAAAATTTCAGATTGGGCAACAAACCGTAGTCTGTGGCAGGCGGAACCAACATATCCGGATTCTGTCTGTCGCGTTCTACATTTCGCGGTCCTTTGTCCAAGGCACCGAATCCATCGCTGCGAATGGGCTGTGGAGTGTTGTAAGCATTCAATGCTTCGATCTTTTTATTTAATTCTGCTTGCGTATTACGTTTCATAAACTGTATCTCCTTATAGGTTTTTATTGCCTTATTTTTTGCAAAAGCATATAGACTATCCATTCCACCATGTTATTTTTCAAAAAAGCACTCACCGTGTTCATCAAAGAGAGTGTAAACAATAAACCCACCCAAAAAGTGGGGACGAGTAAAAAAGACTTAGCAATTGCTGTAGTTGAGCATTTTAACCAAATAAAAATAAATGAAATTGCAGAAGCGGCAATAAATAGAGATTGGGAAGATTTTATTGGAATGATCATAGGTGATGCAATTAAAAGAGCAAAAGGATATTTGAAGATGTGCTTAAACGATCAGGAATCTCGGACGTAAGCCGTCTTATCCTGTCAAAGAAGGACAAAGCATACTTTGAATAGGACAATCGGCAGTTTTCATATATTCATGTAAGAGCGTTATTTGTGTGAATGGGAGGTAAGGCTATGGGAAACACAGATTTCTCCCAAGTAGATTTTTCTGCATTAAAACAGGTGGATGTAAGAACGGTCAACCCGGATACGCTGGTTGACATTAACGATACAAAAATCAATGCAAAACTTCCACGAGAAGAACGGATACTGGACTTTATCCGGCAAATAAGAAATCCATATTGCTACCGATGCGGAAAGGTCGTAGTCAAAATCAGCTTTAACGATACGGCCGTCACACTGGAGGATAGAATGGAAAATTTTTTGATGATGATGTGAGATGGATGAATTATTCGGGCGGAGCCTGTCCATGTGGGTTCAGAGAAACCGCAATATTGTCCGGACGCATCCTGAGAGGGAGGCTATAATTATAGACGGACTAATATTAGCGAACGCCCATTGATTAGGTCAGGTTTTGCTTCTTGACTTTTTCAATCGGGAGGTTTCGTTTTGACATTAAATAAGGAAACAACAATCTATAATGCTGCTGGGTATTTGCGTCTGTCCAAAGAGGACGGCGACAAAAAAGAAAGCGACAGTATTTTAAATCAAAGAGATTTAATAACCAATTTTGTAAAGTCAATGCCAGAAATCCGCCTCTGTTCGGAACGAATAGATGACGGATTCAGTGGCGTTGACTTTAATCGTCCTGCCTTCAATTTGATGATGGAGGATGTAAAAGCCGGACGTATCAATTGTATCATTGTCAAAGACCTGTCCCGTTTCGGCAGGAACTACATAGAGGCAGGCCGATATATTGAGCGGATTTTTCCATTTTTAGGTGTGCGCTTCATTGCCATTAACGATGGCTACGACAGCGCAAAGGAAAGAACACAATCAGATGAGATCATCATTCCTTTCAAGAACCTCGTCAACGATGCGTATTGCAGGGACATTTCCATTAAAATCAGGAGCCAGCTTGATGTAAAACGCAAGAAGGGCGAATTCATCGGCTCCTTTGCCGTATACGGTTATTTGAAATCAGTGGAAAATAAAAACCAACTGGTTATCGACCCCTATGCCGCAAAAATTGTACGGGATATTTTTGCGTGGAAGCTGGATGGGTTAAGTCAACAAGGTATAGCCGGCCGGCTTAATGAAATCAGCGAACCGTCCCCCATGGAATATAAAAGGTTTTTGGGGCTTAATTTCACTACCAGCTTTCAGGTAAACCCTACGGCAAAATGGACTGCTGTGGCAATCGGCCGCATTCTGAAAAACCCTATCTATGCAGGGCATCTTGTGCAGGGCAAGGAAAGCACTCCAAATTACAAGATCAAACAACGGATTATGAAACCGGAGGATAAATGGGTTCGGGTGGAAAACACCCATGAGCCGATTATTACGCAGGAAGTGTTTGATACGGTAAACCGTGTGCTTGCACAGGATACCCGTATTGCGCCAGACGAAGAAACTGTCTATCCGTTCTCCGGCCTTATTTTCTGCGCAGACTGCAAGAGCGGCATGGTACGAAAGACTGTACCGGCAGGCGGTAAAAAGTACGCCTATTATTATTGCTCAAAGAATAAGGCGGGAAACGGCTGCACCACCCACTGCATCAGTGAAAAGGCATTGGAAACGGCAGTCCTGCAAGCACTTCAAAATCATATCGCTTCTATTCTTGACATTGAACGGATTCTCCGATATATCGACACACTTCCCATGAAGCAGGAGGAAATCCGAAAAATTGATACCCAACTGCTGATGAAGCAGGAGGTAATCGAAAAGTACAAAACCCTTAAGGTTTCTATTTATGAGGACTTGAAAAGTGGTTTTATCGACGTAGATGAGTACAGGGAATTCAAGGACGTCTATGGGAAAAAGTGTGAAGAAGCGGAGAAAGCTGCCGAACGTCTGCAACAGGATATTACTATGATTCTTGCGGGTAAAGGGGCAAACAGCGTATGGATTGAAGCATTCAAAAAGCATCGCAACATCACCGAGCTGTCCCGAAAAGTCATTGTTTCCCTGATTGAGTGGATCAATGTCTATCCCGGCAGCCGGGTGGAAATCCGGTTCCGGTATCAATATGAATATGAAAGAGCCTTGCTCTTTGCCAGGAACGCCAAAGAGCTGATAACCGCACCTTCTCCGAATCCCATGCAGGGGGTGGTGTAAGATGGCGAGAACGAGCAGAAAAACAACAGATACTAGTCTACAGGTAATCCATGAACAGGTATGGGACACCTGTATTTACGGGCGGTTGTCTTTTGAAGATGACCGAAAAAAAGAAAGCGATTCTATCGGCAATCAAATCGCCATGCTGGAACGCTATATTGTGGAAAGACCATACTTAAAGCTCACCTCTGTTTTTAAGGACATCAATCAGTCAGGGACGAACTTCGAACGCCCCGGTTTTAATGTAATGATGGAAACCATAAAAAGCGGGAGAATAAACTGTATTGTAGTCAAAGACCTCTCCCGCTTTGGAAGAAACTACATTGAAACCGGAACTTATCTTGAAAAAATACTGCCATTTTTTAATGTCCGCTTTATCTCTGTGAGCGATGGTTATGACAGTCTGAACCCCAATAATCAGGATGAAGGGTATGTCGTTCCTCTGAAGAACCTAATCCACGACGTATATGCCAGAGATATATCGCAAAAGACAAAATCAGGCCTTGCTGTCAAGAGAAGCAAAGGCGAGTTTACCGGCTGCATCGCAGCCTATGGCTATCTGAAAGCGGATAGCGGCAGGCTTGCTGTTGACGAGGAAACTGCGCCTGTTGTCAGGAATATTTTCAGATGGGCAAGTGACGGTCTGGGCGATATGCGTATTGCACAAAGGCTCAATGAGTTGGGTATTCCATCACCAAGCCAGTATCGCTACACAAAGGGAATCTTAAAAAGTGAGCGTTATGCCAATATGAAGTATTGGTATAAAAGCACCGTCCGCAGAATTTTAATCAACCCGGTTTATCTCGGACATATGGTTCAGGGAAAAACAAAATCCGACCTATGGGGCAATGGAGGCTGCGTGGATATGCCGCAAGAGCAGTGGGTGGCAATCAAAAACACCCATGAACGGCTGGTTGACGAAGAAACCTTTCTGGCTATACGGCAAATCAAACTGGAACGGGTGTCCGACGAGGGGAAGGAAGCGGAGCCGCAAACCGAAAATATCCTGAAAGGGCGTATTTTCTGCGGCGATTGCAAGCGAAGTATGAAGCGGCGCAAAATGCCCAAGGCAAACGGTACCGCACTCTATTACTTTAGCTGTGCCACCTATGAAGATATTTCCAAAAACGACTGTACCAAAAAGCGGATGGACGAACCGGAGTTGTTATCTATTCTCTATACAGCTATCCGCAAGCAGATTGACCTTGCTGTTGACATGGATCGGATGGTATCAGAACTCAACGCAAAGGAAAGCTTTAGCCAGCATCAAAGCGAGCTTGACCATGCGATTTCCGAAACGGAGAAGAAGCTGTCCAGATTGTCCAGACTCAGAAGCTCTTTATACGCGGACTATCAGGAAAAGCTTCTGGACGAAGCGGAATATCTCTTTATGAAATCCAAGTACGAGAAAGATGCAGGCGTTTTGTGGAGCCAGCTTGATGAACTATCCCTGCAAAAGCACAGGATTGATCGGGTGAGGCCCCCCAAGAACCCATGGCTTGCGGCTTTGAAGAAATTCAAGAAGAGCAAAACCATAACGCGAGAAATGATCTCCGAGTTAATAGAACGGGTGGAAGTATTCAGCGATAAAACAGTTTCTATCTGCTTTCGGTACAAGGATGAGTTTGAAGGTCTACTCCGTTTTATCGAGGCGGACGGAGAGGCAGGGATTTTATGAGTAAAAATCTCCTTGCCCGTTACATCCGGCTGTCCCAAGAGGACGAAAACGAAGGCGAAAGCAACAGTATCATGAACCAGCGGGATCTTCTCAAAGCTTTTATCGAAAGCTCTCCCAATCTCTCACAGTATGAAGTGGTTGAGTTCTGCGACGATGGCTACAGCGGTACAAATTTTGATCGTCCGGGTGTAAAAGCCTTGCTTAAAGAAGTGCGCGCGGGAAACATACGCTGCATCATCGTGAAAGACCTTTCCCGTTTCGGCAGAAACTATATTGATATTGGAGATTATTTGGAGCAGATATTTCCCTTTTTAGGGGTTCGGTTTATCTCGGTAAACGACCGCTTTGACAGCAACGACGTTGACGGTACGACCGGTGGGCTTGATGTGGGTTTCAGGAATTTGATTTACTCCCTGTACAGCAAAGACCTGTCGCAAAAGGTACGAAGCGCGAAGAAAACCCGCATGGAGAAGGGCGAATTTATGAGCAGCCATGCGCCTTACGGCTATGCAAAATCTTCGGAAAACCGCAAGAAGCTTGTGATCGACGAAGCTGCCGCCGCCATTGTCAGACGTATCTTTGCGATGGCGGACGAGGGCAAAAATGCAGTCCAGATCGCCGCTATCCTAAATTCCGAAAATATCCCAACGCCATATGCCTATAAACGTCTTATGGGTTGCGACCGTAAATTCAATGTAATCGGAAAAACAAACTATTGGCTTAATACAACCATTCTGACAATCATCCGTGACGAACGCTACACGGGAAAAATGGTAAATGGGAAATACCGCAGCCCTATTGTGGGGTGCAAGCATGGGAAACGTGTCCCCAAAAGTGAGTGGATCATCGTTGAGCATACTCATGAAGCCATTATTTCGGAAGAATTGTTTGCTTTAGTTCAGGAGCGTTTTTCTGGTCCTGCGAGAACGAAAGCAGAACAGAGCGAGGTCAGACCCCTGATGGGTAAAGTGAAATGCGGGGTCTGCCGGCACACGATGAGAAGAAGTAATAGCACACCGGCTGGGGCATATTATTATTGTGAAAGCCATCAGTATATTGCCAACAGTAGCTGTACAAAAGACAGGATTTCCGAAAGCAGCCTGATACAGACTGTCTTATCCGTGGTACATACGCAGATAGCGTCCATCCTCGATATGGAACAGCTTTTTGACAAAGTTAAAACGCAAAGTCATAACGACATAACCGCCCTGACGGAGCAGATCAGGCAGCTTCAAGCCGTCCTTGCCAAGTCGAGAGTTTCTAAAATTAAGGCATATGAAGAATACAGGGACGGTATTTTGAACAGGGAGAACTACACAAACCGAAAGGTGGATGTTAGCAAACAGATTGCGGAATCAGAGGCCCGAATCGCAGAACTTGAAGCAACATTGCAAAGCAGCAATCAGAAAAACGTGCAGCCGTGTTCCATAATTGAGAGCTTCAAACGATATGAGGGATTTACGGAACTTTCTAAAGAAATGGTCGATCAATTAATCGACAGCATCTATGTCTACGGAAGTGAAGCGATTGAAATTGTATGGAACCATATGGATGAATATATGAGGCTTGTTCAGTACGTCGAAAAAGGAGTGTACGCAAATGAAGACAGGTAATAAAACGGTGTTTTGAAGAACGCCTGGGTATATTGTAGTGTTGCCAATAATGAACAGAACATCATAGAAGTACAACGTGACTGACTTATCCGTTTTGCCAATCAGTGCGGGTTCATTATTGCTGGAATTTCGCAGAATTTCTTTCACCGATAGCCGGCATTATTGATACAGCTTTATCTGAACAAGTCTTGACCATCTTGAAAATGCAATGAAAAAGCAGGCTGTATCTTCGTGAGATTCAGCCTGTATGATAAATTGGAAGTTGTAGGAATATCTTAATTCTCATTAAGGGTTTCTTGGTTTTGAGCGCCGGACTAATCTTGATCCTTCAAGGTATCGGTATGTTAGTTGCCCGTTGGTGGGCCGTTTTCTTTCGTCTCGATTTTCTTTCTCAATAACCTCTTATCTTGACAAGCAGACTTAATATTCATACAATGGTCTAAACAAATGAACGATTAAACTTATAAACGAGGTAACACTATGGATGACAAAGTAATGCTGAGCCAATTCACCGCCTGCCGCAAATTGCTGACCGCTCTCGGTGATGAAATGCGGCAGACGATAATCGCCTCCCTCGCTTGTGCTGACTGCGAAGAGGGTATGCGCGTGGGAGAGATTACCGAAAAGACACACTTATCCCGCCCGGCCGTGTCGCATCACATCAAAATCCTACTTGATGCGGAAGTTATCGGTCTGCGGCGGCAAAGCACGATGAACTTTTATTATCTGAAACTCGGCGGGGCTTGGGGTGAGCTTGTAACTCTTGTGAACCATATTGAGGAAGTCCGAAAAATTTGTGAATGTGAGGAAGAATAATATGCAGTATCGGGTTGATCCGAAATCGGGCAATAAACTGTCTGCGTTAGGGTTCGGTTGTATGCGTTTCCCGCGCGGAATTGGCATTGACTTTGCCAAAAGCGAAAAGCTGGTGCTTGATGCAATCGAAAGAGGCGTGAATTATTTCGACACCGCCTATATTTACCCTGGGAGTGAGGAAACTCTCGGTGAAATTTTGCACAAGAACAATGTGCGTGAGAAGATTTTTCTGGCGACAAAACTGCCCCACGGCAAATGCAAAACCTATGAAGAGTTCGACCGTTTGTTTAATGAGCAGCTCAGACGGCTGAAAACTGACTATATCGACTATTATCTGATTCATAATGTACCCGATATGGCGGCTTGGAACGCTGTATCGGCAGTCGGTTTGGAAAAATGGCTCACCGAAAAGAAGGCAAGCGGACAAATTCGTTACGTCGGGTTTTCGTTCCACGGCACACAATCGGCGTTTTTGGAGCTGCTTGACGTATACCCTTGGGAGTTTTGCCAAATCCAGTACAACTATATGAACGAAAACTATCAGGCAGGACGGCTCGGACTGCAAAAGGCTCACGAAAAAGGCTTGCCTGTGATTATTATGGAGCCTTTGTTGGGCGGCCGGCTTGCAAGCGGTGTCCCGAAAAAGGCTGTTAAGCTGTTCAGCGAGGCAAATTCCGACATTACGCCTGCTGCTTGGGCGATGAAATGGCTGTGGAATCAGCCGGAAGTAACGGTAGTACTGTCGGGAATGAATGCCCCCGAGCAACTTGCCGATAATATCAGCACCGCCGAAAACGCCACTGTCGGCTCGCTTACGGACAGCGAACTTACGGTATTCCACAAAGTTAAAGCGGTATTTGAGGAGAGCTACAAAGTGCCTTGTACGGGTTGCAACTACTGTATGCCCTGCCCGAAAAACGTCAATATCCCCGGATGCTTCGCGGCGTACAATGCAAGCTACGCAAACGGCTTTGTCACGGGTATGACGCAGTACCTCACAAGCACAAATGCCTTTCATTCATCGGGTGGTATGCGGGTGACAAACTGTGTAAAATGCGGTGCTTGCGAGAAAAAATGTCCGCAGCATATCAAAATCCCGTCAGAACTTGACAACGTGAAAAGGCGGCTAGAGCCGTTTTGGTTCAGAGCTGGGCTGAAAGTTATGAAGCAGATGACTGGAGGCAAAAAATGACTATTTTCTACTTTACATCCACGGGGAATTGCCTTGCTGTTGCAAAGAAGATCAGCAACGGCAACGCTAAACTCATATCCATTCCGCAGGTCATCGGCAAACCCGGCTTGTCTTTCGCGGACGACGTTATCGGCGTAATCTTTCCGATTTATGGCTTTGGACTGCCGAAAATGGTGAAAAAGTTCCTTGAAACAGCGAAGTTTCAAGGGTCGTATATGTTCGCCATCGGTACATACGGCAATCTTCCCGGCGCGTGTATGATGAACGTTCAGAGACTTGCCGAGCGGCATGGTTACAAGTTTGACTATGCCGAAAGTCTGCTGATGGTTGACAATTATCTGCCCGGCTTTGATATGAATGATCAGACTGCCAGACTGCCGGAGAAACGAGTTGACGAAAACCTTGCCCGGATTATAACAGATATTCAAAACCGGAAAACGCTTGAGGTCACGGCTGGATTCGGCTGGAGGGTTATGACTGCAATGGTAAAAAGCGGTGAGAATCTCTTGCTGAACAGCAAACAGGGGCAGCGTTATGAAATCAATCAAAATTGCAATAGATGCGGTACTTGCGCAAAGATCTGCCCCGCCGGAAACATTTCCGTCTCCGATAAAGTGATATTCGCAGATCATTGTGAAGGCTGCTTGGGGTGCGTCCACCTCTGTCCTAAAAATGCGATCCATTTAAAAAATGAAAAGAACGCAGTAAGATGGCTCAACCCCGATGTTTCGCTGATTGAGATGATTACCGCGAACAATAGAAAATAAATATTTATTTGGAGCTGTTGCAAAATGCAAAGACTCAACAACATATGGTTCTTGGCTGTTTGACCAACACCAATATTTTGTATGAAAAATTTATTTTGCGATAGCCTCTCGCCTTTTGAAGCAAAAAAATCAGGGGTGTACAAAACTATCTTACGTTAGTTTTGTACACCCCTGATTTTTAGGATAAATAGATAAACTGCAATTATAAAATAACAAATACTATTTCAACAGTATAATTTAGTGAATTAATGTTCTGGTCAAATTTTATTGTTAATGTTCAGTTTATGATGTTGCGCTATGCGGGTGCGATTCAGATAATTATACAAAAAATGATTTATAATCAATACAAAAAACATTATTAATAAATATTTTTAGTCCTGTTTTGACACCAGCAGGCCCGACAGGTCCCACCGGCCTTACCGGATCGACTGGCCCAACCGGCCCGACCGGATCCATAGGACTTACAGGAGAAACTGGTCCGACAGGTCCGATCGGTCTTACCGGAGCAACTGGCCCGACTGGCTCGACCGGAGCTGCCGGAGCAACTGGCCCAATCGGCCCGACAGGTTCCATAGGACTTACCGGAGCAACTGGCCCGACAGGTCCCACCGGTCTTACCGGAGCAACTGGCCCAACCGGCCCCACTGGATCCATAGGACTTACCGGAGCAACTGGCCCGACTGGCCCGACCGGCGCAACTGGACCGACAGGTCCCATAGGACTTACGGGAGAAACTGGCCCGACAGGTCCCACCGGCCTAACCGGATCAACCGGACCAACCGGCCCCACTGGTCCCATAGGACTTACAGGAGAAACTGGCCCGACTGGCCCGACCGGCGCAACCGGACCGACAGGTCCCGTAGGACTTACAGGAGAAACTGGCGCGACCGGCCCAACCGGATCCACCGGCCCCATAGGGCTTACTGGAGAGACTGGGCCTACCGGGGCAACCGGACCTACCGGGCCTGCAGGAACGGGCACCAATATGTCAGGAGTGATTCCCTTTGCCATTGACGATGAATATGCCGAGGTTTCCACGGATGACCTGGGCAATCCGTCAATTATTCAATTTGCTGGATATGAAGCAAACGCAATTAATTCAGGCAGGCCTACACAGCTTCAAGAGGGTGACTGGGCAGCAGGAACGATTACATTTGACTTTGTAAACTATGATCAATTTTACCGCAGTTGTTTTGTTATGCCTTATGATGCAGTCGTAAAAAATATTTATGTACTATTTGGTGCCAAAATGTCACTTTTCCTACCGGAGGGATCTACGCTGTTTCCGTTTGCTGCCCTTGCAGTTTTAACATCAGATACACCTGGACAGATGACAGGTGGGATGGTGTTTACCATACTTCAGGATACCCTGACTTATTCGGATCCGTTTATAGCGCCGGTAGGTGGAGGGCAGGTTCCCAAATATACACTGGAAAGAGGTTCCTTAACAGACATCAATGCCTCGATCCCGGCGGGTTCCCTTGTTGGAATTATTGTCGGATGCAGAGCAGAAGGTGTTACTTCGGAAATATTCGTCAGGTTCTCAGTAAGCGGCGGGATTTTGCTTGACTAAGCAATAGAAGCAGGCCTGTATCCAGCCTTGCAGCATGATACAGGCCTTTCTTCGTAAATAGGAATATTCCGAGAGAATAAGGAGGGAAAACCGGCAGTTATGATCAATGACGAAATTATCCGTATGATAGAGGAAGCAGCCCAGTTTCCGGTTTCAGACAGAAAGACCAATCTGTATAAGGATCTGGGGCTTGACTCCCTTTCTTTTATCCATCTTTTACTTAAGATAGAAGATACGTATTCCATTACCTTTGATATTACGGAAATGGAATCTTGTCTGGAAGTCGGCCGGATGATTGAACTGGCTGAGAGGAAAGTAAAGGAGAAGAATTAAAAATGATCAGAGAATTGTTCATGAATCAAACAAACCTGGAAAAACAAGCGATTATTGACGGAGAAACAAGGATTACGTTTCAGGACCTGGTTCAAAAAGCCGCGGCAATACAGGCCTGCCTGCCCAGGAATGATTGGAAAATTGCCGCAATATTTTTACCGGATGGGAGTGATTATATTGCTGCTCTTTTTGGAATATTCCTGCTGGGGAAAACAGCTTTTCCGATAAGTGTCCGATTGACAAAACACGAATTAACTCCTCTCCTGGACCAGATATCCACAGATATAATCATTACGTCCATAAGATTCTGTTCGTTTTTTGATGAGATAAAATCCATGGATGTACCTGATTTACAGGTGATTTACGTTGAGGAAAGCCTGCCGGGGGAATCTATGCCGGTTCTTTTCGAAAACAACCCAGGACCGGATGCCCCCATAATTCTGCTAACAACATCAGGCTCTACCGGCAGGGTGAAAATTGTACCTCTTTCAGAAAGGAATGTTGAAACTTCCGTTTTGGGATATATCGATAAAATGTGTTTTGAGGAGATGGATGAGAAGAATATCAGGTACATCCTTGCAGCTCCGTTTTCTTCTGCATACGGAATGATGATCCTGTGTGCATGTCTCATGAAAGCGTTCCCTATCGTTCTTCTTAAGGAAGATTTTACTTTGGACTCCTTTTATAAAGCGGTTCAGGAGAATAGAGTAACCCACTATGAGGGCGGGGCAGCGGTTCCCCTTTTGATGGAACAGACAGCTGGCCGGCCAGTTCCTTATGATATTCACTTATTAAAATATTTCGGATTTGGAGGAAGCAAAGTTTCCGGTAGCACTTTGAAAAAACTTTTAACAGCCTATCCGGGAATCCAGCTATGGCAAGGCTACGGGATGACAGAAGCAGCCCCGTTAATTACAAAATGCTCGAAAATCAGTTTAGAGAAACTGGATTCTGTAGGAAAGGCGATAAAAGGAATTAAAATATCCATAGAAGCTGATGGGGTAATTACGGATATTCCTTATACCAATGGGGAAATTCTTGTAAAGGGACCTAATGTGATGTCGGGATATTACAAAAATGAAGAAGAAACTAAGAAGGTACTGAAACATGGCTATTTGTATACGGGTGATCTTGGCTACCTGGATGAAGACGGATATTTGTATATCTGCGGGCGGAAGAAAAACGTAATTATCGTCAGAGGATTCAACGTATATCCGGAAGAAGTGGAAGCCTGTATCTTAAACAGTCTGCTTGTAAATGACTGTGTTGTCTATGGAGAAACGGATCCTTTAGGAATTGAAACCGTATGCGCGGATATCGTTCCAGCCGATCCTCTGGTCGGCCAGGAAAAAATCGAGGAAGAAATCAGGGCTTACTGCAAAGTGCATTTGTCAGGATATAAACAGCCCCGGAAAATACAAATAGTTGATGCGGTCAGAAAAACTGTATCTGGAAAAAATGAAAGGAGAAAAGGGGAGCAACTATGAATCTGATTTATTTTCAGGGATTAAACTGCTATACCAGCAGCATGATAAATGCTGTTGTTCTCATAGGAGTGGATTACCGGAAAACTCTTGCTGACTTATGGTCGGAAACAGACTTTACCTATGACCAGATCCATCACTTATATTTATCCAGAAGAATGCCTGCGAATCTGGAAGCCTTTGGTGTAAGCCTGAAATTTTTGAACTGCTGTTCCAAACAGGAAATGGAGAAAAATATATCCTGTCTTACCTTAGGACAATGGAATGTAGTTGAAATGGATGCATTTTTCATTCCGTGGGTTCCCTATTATCATACATTGCACAGTTTCCATTATTTTATTGCCCGGAAGGAGGAAAAAGGGGTTTTTTCCTGTTTTGACCCTACATATGATAAAAAATATATGGAATTAACAGAGGAAGATATGATAACCCACGCCTCTGATCTTTGTCAGATTCATAAGGCTGCAGAAAAACAATTTTGTAAGGGAATCCGGCAGGAGGCACAGGAAATTTTATACACTCATCAGAAAACACAGGATAATCTCCTTGGACAAATCAGAGAATGCGCTTATGGAAAACAGAAAAATGGGGAACTGCTTGCAAAGTACATAGATGCTTTGATAAACAACCGGTATCTTTATCTTCATTATCTTCAAAACATGCCATTGTTCAGAGAAACATATGATAAGTATTTCCATAAGGAATACTTCTTAAAGTGGACGGCAGTAAAACATGGGTTATATAAGGCTTCTTTCAGGCAGAACAACCGGGAGATCATTAAGGATGTATGCGGGCATTTCCAGGAACTGATCCAGGAAGAAATGGACATTGCCCGGAAAATTGAGGCATTGAGCCCAGAAGAGATTTAGGAAGAAAAACAGCCAATGGGAACCAGATGACCGGTTCCCATTTCTTTATCTTATAACTTTAATTTATAAGAGCATTTTTGGAGAGGATCTTGTACGGCCTTGTATTTACGTGGTTTTCTGAAAGTGAAGTAAGACAAAATATATGATTTGACACCAGTTTGACACCAATTTTAAAATATGACACCATAACACAAGAGCCTTGGTATGTAACACTATTAACATAAAATAAATTTGGACATTAGCATAAGTCCTTTATCAGCCATAGAAAAATGATTGATAGAGGGCTTATTTTAGTGCCTTAAATCATTAGATAGAGAAATTTCACACGGACAACCCTAGAAGCCTGTTATGGCGATTCTGGTGCGTCACAGGGTTATAGTAAATGCACACCTTGAAGCAGGTATCACATTCCGTTCATCATTGAAGAAGAACAACATAATCCAAAACCAAGGGTCGATTACAAGCTCAGCGAGTAAAACTACCTAGAATGAATTTTAAGCTTAAAATTTCAATAACCACCATTGCGTAGAAAATTTCACTACCTCTGGTGAAGAAATACTTACCTAACAAGCTTGTGTGTCGTTTGGTATAAGGACAAGGAACTATGATGTAACAAAGGGTTTAAAAGCTTCGTCAATTAAACAGAAAAGGAAGGAACAAAGAATTATGACAAAGAGAGTAAGTAATATGAATGAATTATCCGCAGCTCTAAAGCCGGTCATGTTAGGAATGGTTGATGAGATGACAGAAAGAGTCTATCAGACATTAAATCATTTTCTACAGGAGTACTATAATAGTTATGATCCCAAATACTACCGTAGACAACGTGATTTCCTACGATCAGCAGTAAAGGTTGATGCGAAAGTAAAAGGTAATAAAGTTATAGCTTCTGTGTACATTGATACAGATTCTATGGACAGTTATTATGATGCAACGGGCTATCAAGTTGCTACATGGGCAAATCAAGGTTTACATGGCGGTTTAGATGTGGGGAATAACACTCCTCATGTATGGGACGACACAATAGACAACACTATCACGAATGGAGAATTGTTGAAACTAGCGATTAAATATCTTAAGAGTAAAGGCTTTTCGGTAAGATAATAGGAGGGTGTACATATTGGAATTAAAAGACAGGATAGCAATTATCAACGAGGAGAATATGAATGGACTTACAGCGTTGTATGGTAACATGACAATTAATGATCTGGAACGAATTGTGAATAGTCATATAGCAGTTGCCATTGAAGAGATTTTAGAAGATAGCAATTGCCAGTAAAAATTAAGTTATGATGTTATTTCCTAGTTGTCAGGAAGTAAAAGAAAGGCAATGCCACGATTCAAGAGTATTTCTGATTCATTTCTATGTGCAAAAGGTGTGCGTCTGATGCACAACAATAATCAGCACAACTATTTCCCGTGATAAAGACATGAAAAGTAAATATAGGATAATTGGATTTACAAGGCTCAGGATTGTATTCTGGGCTTATTTGCTATGTGACTGAATTAACTGGAAATGGCGGTTTATAGTAGGGGATATATCAAGAAATGCCTACAGAATAAGGGTTTCTTTGATGGGACCATATAAGAAGCCTTATTTTATAAGGGTGGTTGGCTAAGATACCCCCTTGAAATACGTCATTTAAGGGATTGCCTTGGACATAGTAACGTAATGTTTATTATACCCCCCTATAGCAATTTTCTTGAATCTCTGGTTAATAAAAAGGAGGTTCAATGAATGACATTAAAATTAATTACATTAATCACAAAGAGGTATCTCACAATTTAGAAACTAAAGTATGCAATAAGTGCGGAAAAGAATTGCCGATAAGCAGCTTTAGGCTTATGGATAACAAGGTATCTACCTCTTACTACTTAGGACAATGCAAAGCGTGTGAATACAAGCACCAGAGGGAATATATTGAGGCCAATCAAGAAATAAAGTTTTCAGATAACTTAATTATACTAATCAATCGTCAGTTTAAAGAAATAAATCCAGAAAGGATTTTAGACCTTTCAACCATTAAGATAATTCCTATTGGAATAGATGAAATATTCGCAAGATTAATGGATTATAAGGATTATTGGATTTCAAATTATGGGCGCATGATTCATTACGCGTATAAAAAATATACTTTGCTGAAGGGAGATTTGGATAGTTATGGTGTTTTAAGATATGTTGTATCAAAAAATGTTTTATGTAATGGTAAATGGATTTATAAACGGAAAACAGTATATGCTCCTAAACTGGTTAGTGATGAATTTATTATTAATCCTGATAAACAGAACAACGTTTATATCTGGCATGGTGGGTACAACAAAGAGGACAATTACTATCAGAATTTATATCCTCTCAATATGGAACAGTACAGGATTGTAAAACAGAATTACATGAAAACTGGTGATGATTTAGAAGAGTCTATCTTGAAGGTCATGAATGATATAAAATATAAGCCTGATAACTGGAGCAGACCATCAATGGAGCCGACAATTTGTGGTGTCGGATATTGGGGCAGTGATGAAGTTGATTGTACATCACAGTCATATTTGAGATGGCACGATATGATTAATAGGTGTTATAATAAAAAATTCTATGAAAGACAGCCTCAATACACCAATTGTGAAATCTGTGATGAATGGAAAAATTACAGTAACTTCAAGAAGTGGTATGAGGAAAACTACTATGGAATCGGTAATGAACAGATGGACTTAGACAAAGATATTCTGTTTAAGGGGAATAAGATTTATAGCCCGGATACATGTTGTATCGTTCCTCATGGAATAAATACACTGTTTATAACCGGAAAGAAACAGCGCGGTGATTTGCCCATGGGCGTATGCTTTGAGAAAGATAAAGGTAAATATCGTGCTTATATGAATTACCAGGGAAAATCAATTAAATTAGGCACATTTGATGATCCTGATGCTGCCTTTGCCGTATATAAGGAATATAAAGAAAATATTATTAATGATATGGCTGAAAAGTATAAGGTTATAATACCAGACAAGGTTTATCAGGCTATGTTGGAATGGAAGATTGAAATTGATGATTGATGATGTATATAATGAACAAGAAGTACACACGTATATAAGGGATAGGAATATAGATCTCGCTCTATGACGGAAATTGTTGTATTAGAGTCGTTTTTTAATCAAATACAACAATTTCCGCTTAGGAAAAAAAATGCGACGATAATTACAAAAATATTTATAGGGGAAATATTTTTGTATAATACAAGTATCAAATGAAAAATGATAATTAAGGAACGTTATTATTAACTTTATCATTGAACAAAGAATACTGATTATCCTTGTTTATCATGTGATTAACTTAAAAACATCAATGAAATTTGATTGCATTAAGCGGTCGTTGGTAGTTGATTGGATATGTGCTTGTGGTTTTGGACAAGTGCTTAGTTTCCAATACACCAATGACCGTTTTTTATTTGATTAAGCAATAAAAACTGGTTTAGTTGATCGAGTATGATTGTCATTTGGGATAGTGAATTTATGTTCAAGGAGATAAGACAATTATACATTATTGACTTTTTTATGAGAAGGAGGTGATTCCGATGGTTTAAACAAATGGCAGTTGATTATAACAGATTGGATATGATTGTAGAGTACTATTATTACGCTTTGTGAGTGGCAACTTATTTCAATTTTTAGGTAATTGCGAAACTCAAAACGCAAACAATGTGGATAACCCTTAAGATTTTAAAGGTAGCTATTGGCTTTGTAAACCTAAAAGTAAGAATCATTACTGGAAACAGAAAAACAGAACAGCGTTATACACATTTCCACAGCGTCTGTAAAATAAAAAAACAGAATTTCTGGAGGAGATAACATTCAGTTTCAAGTAAAGAATCCGTTAACAGATATGCTGATAATCGCTGTACATATCATATGTATGGTTCTGACCGCATGTTATTTAAAACAGATAAGATATGGTGTTGTTGCAATTATGTTGGGCATCGTGTACTTTATCGGGTGGAAGGATTCACTTTTGTCCCTGACTATAGACATCGCCTTGTATAACAACATCAGGCTCAGTACGGTTGTGCTGACAGGCTTAATGATTTTAATTCCGATGCAGCGCTCAAACCGAACCACTATCGGCTAGTTGGCCATATCAAAAATAATTCGATACCCCGAAATCTCCCCAACGTGAGAGTAGAATAGTTACCCCCTTTGCCATAATAGAGAGCCTTTCCACGACTGTAAACATATCGTCCATCACACATACCACAATTATAGTCCATACAAAGCAAAATTAAGCCTATTTATCGATTTTTTTAGTAAATAAAAACAGATAACGCTTAGGAAGAAAAATACAACAAAACTGCCAAAATATTTATAAGAGTGATAATGTATATAATTTATATTGTAATAATGTATCTATTAACCGATTACACTAATAGAAAGGTAAGGTATTAGTATGAAAAAAATAGTTAACAAAATGATGGCATTTCTTATGGTAAGTATGTTTGTTATTATGTCAACAATTGTAAGCTATGCTTACACACCTACAAATGAGGTGATAGTTAGAACTGATACTCAAAAAAGTGGAATTTCTCCTAGAGCTCTACTTACAAAAACCATCTCACTTAAAAGTATCGATGGCATTTGGATTGATGCTACATATGTAGTAAATGATGGTACAGGAGTACTTGTTGATATAAAAAGTACAAAAATAACAGTTGTTCCTGGAGGTATAACAATGAAAAGTACAACTAAATATATAAGTCCGGATCGCTCTTATGGAACAGTTACTGTAAAATATTCTAAAGGTGGAAAAACATATTTTGATACGGTAAAGTTTTATCCGTAGTCGATGCGTCAGTGTGATAATAATTACATACATCATAATCCTAACGCAAATGGATACGTTAGATATATGAAGAAGTATTAGAGTTTCAGTCTAATTAACTTTATCACTATGTTCTTGCGTTGCTGAAAGGAGGTGTTTATGAAACAGAAAAGAGTATCAATACCCATATTATTATTAGCTTTAGTATGCACAGCTATGTGTAGTATCTTTGCAACCCAGTGGTATTTTCTAAATCAGAAGGGAATACCATATAAAGTAACTATAAACGCTAGAGTCGTTTCTAATGATGGGACTAAACTTGCCATCCAAGGTATTGTGACCAATACAAAAGGAAGAAATGGTAACTATATTGTTAAATATCATCAGGGAGTAACAATATACGATTCACAAAGAAACGAGATAGCATTTTCTGATTTAGAGCCAGAAAGCCATATTACTGTTTACTATATTTTAAAGATTCCTAAATATGTTACCCCTCAAACTGACATTGATGATTATTTTGCATTAGAAGAAAATCAAGAAATACCTAATGTTTTAGCAATTGCTCATCTTAATAATGATGAACTCCCAAAAGGAGTTGATTTCTTTGATCCTAGTATCATTAGCAGTGACTAAATCGTATGAATTTTTCGGAAATATTTGGGTAAACCTCACTGGTACAAATTGGAGCATAGTGGGAAGTACAAGTACAAAAATTCTTTGATTTGAATCGATTATGGGGTAAACGAAAAATTAATTTTGGCTAGTGAATTGCCTTTGTTCAGGTAATTGAAGGACAAATAATGCGTGGATTATTTTGGCAATCTCATTTTTAGTATAGGCATATTGGATAGAAATATCTGATGTGCCTAATTTTTTTATTTTGATGGTGTGGTATAATAAAAGAACACCAGTTCTGTATTAAGAAAGGAGATTTAAAATGATTAAAAGAATGCCGACTCATTGTGGAGATGAGACTTGTTCATCATGCGTAGTTGCAGGAAATCATATTTACTTGGCTCATCATGGAGGAGGGCATGACAAAGAAGATATTGTCTATCAAATGCGAAATACGTTTGAAAGTATGAAGAAAACACTTTCTTCTGTTGATGCTACTCTTGATGATATGGTGCAGATAAATCTTTACCTCAGAGACATTTCTGACTTTAGGGTAGCGGCAGATGTTTTTAAAGAGTATTTTAAAAATAAGTCTCAAATGGAATTGCTGGAAGCACGAGGACGGATTGTTGATGCAGACTTCTACAGACGGCAAATAAATAATAATGAGGGTCTGATTTCTGGCAATCTACAAAATATTGCTGAATGGGAATCTGAAATGGCTGATCTTCGGGCGGTAAAATTCGATACTAATTCTAAAGCTTATAAGGAACTACAGGCAAAAGTAAGGGCTGCAAAGAGTGAGATATATGAGATGAAGCTTGAGCAGGAAGCATTTAATCAGACTCTTAAGCAGATGCCAATAGATCATTTATCTACGATGGTTTCCATGTATGGTGATATCACTGCTAAGATTGAAAATTGGGGAGCCGTTCATACAGCTACTGGTAAGAAATTAGATAGTGAATATTACCAGACGCTTATTTCTAATGGAACTACCGTAATCGGTCAGTATGAGAAACAGATTAAAGAAATAAGGAGTTTGATGTCCGAGGCTCAAAAGGGATCTACTGTCTGGCAAGAACTTTATGACCAGTTGCAAAATATCGACTCTGCCACAGCTTCCATGTTGACTATAGAAGACAAAAAGAAAGAAGCGTTTCTACAGCTAGAGGGCAAGATCAAGATATCCTAAAATTGACACCAATTTTGACACCAATTTGTGTGTCAGCTATAATAATTTACGTAGACTTATGAAGGTGGAATACGTTAAAACCCACGTAACTATCAACTTATGTGAGGTTATAATGGGTTATATGAAGCTCCATCTTATAACTTTAATTTATAGTATCAATTCCAATCTCATATATTCTTTTCCCGAAAATTATTTTATTTTAGTTGAAAAATCCCGATAAATGTTCTATTATGAGAAGAAATATATTAGCAGAGTACAGTGTCATAGAGGGAGTGGAAGAGATGAATTACAATATTGCAGTGATTCCCGGCGACGGGATCGGGCCTGAAATCATTGGAGAGGCGAGAAAGGTTCTTGATAAAGTGGGAAGTGTATACGGTCATGAGTTCCAGTATACAGAAGTATTGATGGGCGGCATTTCCATTGATACACATGGCGTTCCCTTAACAGATGAAGCCCTTGAAACAGCGAAAAACAGTGATTCCGTTCTCCTTGGGGCAGTTGGCGGAAATGTAGGAAATTCAAGATGGTACGATGTGGCACCGAATCTGAGACCTGAAGCGG